>Ga0126342_10006997_pt1 | contig 20099 bp, 16 predicted proteins | sample Cyp1metagenome_FD_92528 | JGI IMG/M metagenome (GOLD analysis project Ga0126342, IMG submission 92528) | Coral microbial communities from Lord Howe Island, Old Settlement Bay, Australia - Cyphastrea 1 metagenome | ecosystem: Host-associated > Invertebrates > Cnidaria > Coral ...
ATATTTTGACGTTCTAAGTGATGAATTTTCCCTACGTTCTAAGTGATGAAATTTTGCTACGTTCTAAGTACGAAAAAAAAAATGGAAAAAAAATTACGTTCTAAGTGATTGTCCGTCACTATAAACTGGATCACTTTATGGGTATCTGAGAGTAAACCATTACATATCAGTGATCCCATAGACAGAGATGCATTTCTAAAGCCTACATGGCAGGGACTTTTTTTTGAACCGCAAAAAGAAAAGACTTTGAGGGATAACTACCTGGGTTTGTTGAAAGTTTTATTTTCCCACTGGAACATCCACCATTCGGGGAATCCCGTTTACAGGGAGATCTGTAGGGACGGCACCTCTCGGGACTGGGACTTGTAGAAGGACTGGCCAGGTTGGCGATGTGGGAAGTTGACCACAAGGGACAAAATGGTGTTAGATTCTGAAAATTGGGGAAAACAAAGAATCATATATATATACTGTATGTATATATTATATATACACATAAGATCAACCAGCAAATCATGCCCATTTGCTGCTTCCCTTACGCCCAAAAATGGATAACCATGGATAACCAACCAATGCAACCAATCAACCGCAGGTAGATGACATACTAACACACTGAAAATGGTCCGTTTATGCCCATTGTGCATTGCTGCGTGAGATGGGTAGAGGTTTCCGGCCAATATTTGCACTGCAAGCCCTCCTCTCTCCTTTTCTTCAAACAAGTTTCCTTCTCAAACGGGAAGCAAAATGAAAGACTGGTAGCAGCAAAAACGGAAGGGTGCAACACACTCAGCAGTGAGGAAATCCAACCCGTGGACAACCCCATTCTTGCTCATAGCTGCTGTATATCCCAGTCCCAGTAATGTTATATGTTACAATGTGGTTCCATCCCCATCTTTACAGGTGGTGTGGAACAGTTAAACATTGGTCTATCAACCCCATTCTAGAGCTGTACTGATAACTATAAAATATTATGGTTATTGATATGTACCTATTATTTATGGTTATTTACTGTTCTATCAACCTATTAAATATATCTATACCAATAACTATTTAGCCTACTTATCGAACCATAGGGCTCCATATGGCTCCAGCTTGTAGTATCCAGTACAATACTCCCAAAGATCCCTACATATTTCAGTGGTAACTTGACCGGGATTCCACCAAGGTTTAGACATGCTACAGCCATGTAGCCATAACAATCCGAGATTTGTTTTCACCAACACAGGATCAAATAGGAATTGCACTACTGCACAAACAAACCAACAAAACCAACCAAACAAAAACAAGATTCAACAAAACTTGTCTGCTTGGTGGTTCCAACATGTTTCAGCCATTCTGCAAGAAAAAACGCCAAAAAAACAACGCAAAAATCCAGTTCCACGGTGGATGTCTCACCCATCAGGTTGGATAAACCATAATCCAAGATGGCCCCCCCCAGCTAAAGTTGGTTTATAAACCACATCAACTATATATGAATTATGTATAGTTACTGTATATATATATATAAATTGTATAGTTGTATATAGTTATATAAAATTATAAATATATATATATATAAGATATATATATATCACGTCAAATCCCTCATAAACCCAACAGTAAACCAAGTCATTTTCTCCCAATTTTGGCAGAGTTTTGCTGCTTGAATCACTACCGAACTGGGCGCGCACCTTGCTGGAACTGAGCTGCGACACGGACAGAACATCTGCCACGTTCCTGTGGCGAGGCGGCTCGCCATTGGCACAATGGTGTGGGTGCGTAATAATGGATAAATAATTGATATAAAAAAGGGTAGTATAGAGTATAGATAGTGGATATATATATATAATGTATATATATATATGTAATTGTATGTATGTATCCGGGTCAGAACCAGCAGGCGAGTGTCTTGTTGTAGCCTGGCCATCCAACATTGCTTGTCAAATGGATTCATTAGCACTGTCTTGAAACAAACAAACAAAATCATACTAATCATACCTCAAATATACTTATATCATATTAACTAGCCGGGGATTATATAGAATTAACCGAAACCAAGGTTTAATACGTTAAACCATCGTCATCACAATGTTCGTAGCTGGTGATAAAAAAAAATGGCTTCAGTTTCAACCCTGTTTCAGTTCCATGGATCCATCTGGTTTTGACTGACATAGCCATGGTATAGATGGCCCATTTATAGATGGTTTACCTGGGCTTACCGAACTTAAACATGGTGATTTTCCATGGCTATGTTAAATAACCAGAGGGTAATTAATCTATGTACCGTGTTTGCTAAAGGGTGGTGAGAAATATCATCATATTACACAACTCAGATGTCTGCATTGTGCAATGAACTGAGCAGTCCCAGCAACCTTCGAGTTCCCACAGTCACAAGTGGATATAGGAGAACATCATATAATATAACATGAACCGCATTCAAATGGTACCCGCCAAATGGCTATGAGTCAAAACCCTGGGAGCCAGATGGTACCCAAAGTCATAGCAGCTAAATATGGATGTTGATTCCTCAAATTTTCGTTCATCCAGAACAACTTTAAAAAAAGCTTTTGATTCATCCCCCAATTTTGCAACAATACTAATATGATCTAATATGGATGTTTCCTAAGTCATGGGATACCCCCAGTTATCATCATACATCATCCATGTTAGTTTCGGATTTTCCCTTAACCATCCAGCTCTTGGGTACCCCATTTATGGACCCCCCCCCCTGGGCCCTTGGGGCACCCGGGATCTGGCTCCATGGATCCTTGGAGGCCGAGGCCGAGGTGCAGTTGGTGGAGCCCGGCATCCAGCAGGCAACCCTTTTAAAACATCCACATGACATAAAAACATCCACGTTTTAAAACATCCATGTGGGTAACTTGATGTAAATTGATGTATTTTTTAATCTATGTTTTATGAATGTGATACGAATTCGTGACAGCCATAAAAAGCCATTTAAGGGAATGATTCCCCGAATCTTCACCATGATTCCAGTGAGGCCTCAGTGAGATCAGTAAAATTTGCCCAGGTCCTTTGACATCTATTCACGTTTGGATACATCTACCATGAAAATCCTTAAATCTAAGTTGCAACCTACTTCTAAACCCATTTTGCAGACTACTGAGCACCACCTCGTGGTCGATCAAAACTGGGAGCACCAACAAAATCATCCGAAGGTCAAAAATCAAATGATAACATGCGAACCATTGAGCTAAAGTCATTCATGCGGACTGTGAAGGTCAGACCCGCCAGAATTGACGTATGGCCGCCATTGGCGAACTTCCTCAGTTTTGGTCCACCATGCAATCGATTTATATATGGTTGATTGCCAGGTATCATTGAATGCATTAAAAAGTTTCTTTTGGGGGGGCGCATCAAAAATCTATCCACTTCTGAAATGGGATCTAGCAGTTTCTGGTCTATGTGGAAGTGAGTTGTCTTGCCCATTTTTCATCCGTTTTACTTTCCCTCTAAAACCTTGACTGACCAGTTTATTTTCCCATCCGTGGCAACTGAATATTGTAATGCGCCAATTTAACCTTCATCAAGGTTAATCGTTAATCCGAATTTGTCCACTGGACTTAAACGGTTTTCAAGTTAATTTTTAATGCTGAATCTTCGTGCACTTCACTTCATCCTTAAAATCCACTAATTGGTTTATCATTTTTCAAGTCATGGATTGAACCAAAATAACCCGCCGTCTCCCAACTGGGCCATCCAAACGGGCAGTGCTCCCCGGAGATGCTAAGCCATTGAAGGTCTTGCCCTAGTGCAAGGGGAGGATGCGAAGCCGAATTCTGGTTTGTGGATCGAATTTTATTCCCTTTATTCGTATCTCAACGAATCATCCGTTTTGTATGGTTGAGAAAAAAGTGTTCGGTTGGATCTGAGTACATACTCTTTCTGTTTTGCGTTTTCTTCTGTAAATTCCTTCGTAAAATGGTTCTTTCCAAATGTCCATGTGCATTCCGGGTCTTGGACCCCGGTTTTTTTCCCTATACATTCTCGCATAAATTGCTCTTGGTGAGATGTCGATGTCCATTCGACTGTGCAAGCTTGCGCAAAGCGGGCGTCCCAATCTTGGGGCGCGGCATTTTTCCTGTAAATTCTCGCGTCAACATGCTCTTGTGATATGTTGATGTGGCTTTCGACTGCGCAGGCTCGCACAAAGTCTGCGGCGCGGGTTTCTCCGGATCTTGGGCCCCGGCATTTTTCTTGTCACTTGTCGCAAAAACTTGCTCTTGCGACGCGCTCTCCGTCCAATCATGTGGCTTTGCTCTGCTATGGATCTTGTAGCAGCATTCTAGCCGCAAGCTTCCTTGTGACTTTGTGGCGGATAAAACAACCGCTGCTTTGCTGCGGAGCCACATGGCTGTCGCTTTTCTATTTTTCCATCCATCATCTACCCTACATACATTGTACTTAGTCTCCTTTCCCCACACTGTTTGGGGTCTCTTGCCGGTGTAATTTGAGGCAATATCGTAGGCTACACCGGCTAGCGGCTATACCCACAAATACCCCACATTCTCATCCATTTTCCGATCCCAAATCAGCATCCAAGCCGATTTTTCCCCCACCTCCAAGCCCGGAGCCTGCGGTGCCGAGGCATTTGGAGCTGATTTGATGGGTTGGAGGTACCTATCATATATCAGGCCTCTGCAAGGACTAGGTAAGGGGATATGTCGTACAGTACCTCTATTTTAGGGTAATGTAATTCCCACTATGGTCTAAAATAACTACAGTAATGGCATGGGTTACAGTTTGGACTTATGACATAAGTGGGGATATAAGTCATATAGCTATGGCTATATATTATATTATATTATATTATATTATATGTTATTATATTATATTAAATTATACTATATTATATTGTATTATATTACATTACATTACATTACATTGTATTACATTATATTACATTGTATTACATTATATTATATTATATTATATTTTATATTATATTTTATTTTACTACATACTATATTTTATTATATAATAATATATTTTGTTATTTTATTATATTATATTATGTCATAATATATTTTATTATATTATATTATATTATGTCATAATATATTATATTAGATTATATTATATTATATCTTATTATATTATATTATATTATATTAAATTATACTATATTATATTGTATTATATTAGATTATATTATATTATATATATGTGTGTGTGTCCAATTGCAACTGGAACTGCAGCCCCAAGTAGTAACCACTTGTAACCAACTATTAGTCGTTTGAAAAAGTAACATGCAATAACCAACTACTCGTGGTATGGTGACCAAGTATTAGTGATGAATAATCAACTATGGGATTATTCTGGATTTTGGTGGTCAGATTCCGGAACAATTTCATTTAGGAAGGGAAGATGAAAGGTACAACATGGTACAACTATGTCTTCTAGGATCTTACTAGTATCTTCAATCTTATTGACCACTAAACTTCAGAATTAGATTGAAGCTGTTCTGCATCCTTTTCTGGCTTGCTACAAGATGCTACAAGGGAAATCTACAGGAAAAGAAGTCTTTCTTTTCCATGTTTCTTGGGGAGTTTCCTGAAAGATTTCCACACATAAACTCAAACATTGTTGGAAAAGCCACAAGTTTCGCAGGAACATATTCCATTGCAAATTTCCTCTGGCCTTTTCCATTGATTACCAGAGAGCTGCCCTTTTGGATCTCAAAGTCTCCGGGGATTTTGTGGATGTAAAATATGTGGGTCAATTCCACTTTAAATAGACAAACATATGCAAAAAGATGCCGCGGCCTCGCTGTACATTCTGTTAAAACCTGATGAACCCTACATCCAACTGATGCTTGGCCGCCCGGCTTGGTGTTAGAAGAAGGTTTACTGGTACTCCGAAACCATCATATTCATAATATGAACATCCCAAATCCCCGGAGCTGAGAAGATTCACCAGCAAGGTATCAACCAGCAATCAATCATTGACATATACGAGGATATCAATCATCAAATCAAGGATGCATGAAGGATACATGAAGGGACCGAAAACGATAGATTTCTATATTTCTGTTGATCTACATAAGTATAATCGCGGTGGATATATTTCTAACAACAATAAGTTCGTATAACGCGATTTACAACTGAGGGAGGGTTTCCAGCAGTGAATCCTCCAATGCGAAGGTCGTCTTTAGTAAAAGGCTTCTGCGCACATCCCATTCTGCCAATATTAAGCACACCCAAATTATGCTCCAAATCTGTGATTTCATCCCCGACTGGGGCTGGTTTCGCTGATATTTGGGGGATTCATTCACCACTGTGGCATGTTGGGTGCCCACGTGGGCAGTCAAGAAACAAAGCACGGAATGTGAAGTGTAGCATGGCATTGCTATGGTGATGCCATGAGCAAATCTTCCAATCCCACAAATCCAAATAAAACCAAATAAATATGGGTGAATTATCCACAACGGGACCCACAACCCCAACTAGGCCCGTAAGCGAACCGTTCCCAACAACCAATGGGCTCATCCAAGGCAAATCTTTCCAGCTACCGTCTATATGAAGTCTGAAAATTGGCTTTCCAAACGAATTTGATGATTTCTCAATGTTTATCATTCAATTTTCCCACTGAAGTTGCCATTTTGGGCTCAGACAATGCTTCGGCACAGCCTGCTGATTGGAGATTTCGCAAGAACAATCGAGACATGCAAGGTGGTGCCCCAGAGAGTTATATAATTAAGTTGCTTTATAAGTAGATTAACACTTGGATTCATAGCAATAATAAGTATTGTTGGTGAATGGGTTTATAAACCACAATATTGCCAACATAAAAACAAAAAACTAGAAATAACTAGAAATCCCCCCATGTGTCTTGGATAAATTCTCAGTTTTGTACATCACCATCCACATGCCCATGTCCGTTCAGCCTGCCGCTGGAAACTCGTCGACGCAGTCTTTGAAACTGGTCGAGCCTCAAAAAGTTAGGGAGCTTTTGAGTGCCAGGGGCATTGATGGTTGGATTTGGGTTAAGTTTATACATGTTTATTCATTTATACACCGTAATTAAATAGAGTTTGTTGGTTTAATAGTTCCCATCACTTTTACTTAATATACAAATATTGTTGTTATTCTATATATTATACCCTCTGGTACTTTGACAAAGCTTCGGAAAACACCTGTATGGATAGGTAGTACATCATCGAACAAAACGAGGCATGGTCTCACTAGATTGGCGGAGGGTATACAGTAATTGGGTTGGTTTGATCCCCAGTTTTCCTATCGCCCTGGTTTGAGTTGCTTGGGTCCCCAATTTAGTTGGATTAATTCGGGTTGCCTGAGGCAAGAGTGATAATTTTCGACCAAATAAATACCACCAATACAACAGTCCAGTCCAGGGTGTTTCAAATTCCGGGGTTTACATTATACTCACTGCGGGAGTTATCTTGCTTTGGCAAAGCCACGTATTTGATCCTCCAATTTTAGATGGTAAACTGCACTCCTTGTTTCTGATCAAATCTAGCGGATGGTTGACTACTGGATATCAATGTTAGTAACGTCGTAAAAAACAAATCAGCCACATTTTGACGGTTTACACCACCCATTTATGGTACAATTTGGGGATCGTGGAGTACCACAATGTCGGCCCCCAAGTTATGTTTGTTGGTCTATAACCAAATGGATACTATAGTTGTAAGTGTGATAAACCATTGTGAAATTGGAGTCAAATTCAACTTACCACACATATTGCAAATATTGTTATTTGACCATAGTTCTAGGGGTTATAAGTTATATCTCAACTTATGGGAGTTATCACCCATGGTTATTGCATGTTATGATGATACTCATCAAAAAACCCAACTGCACACCCATTGCTGATGATTTCCATTGCAATCCCACCTGGAAATCCCAAGCAAATGGGGATGACCCTACTCTGAACGGCCCTGGTACTGGTGTTGCTGACGTTTGCTTACGGTGGGGCGCCCGTTTTCGATGCCTGAGTTGGTGAACATTGGCCTTGGCTAATATGGGTTTATGGGGGATGAATACATATATAATATATAAACAGTTATCAGTTATTGTATGTTTCTGTAATGTGGATTATAAACCAACTTAATAAGTGCCCTCGGCCCTCCACCTTGTGTCAATCAATTGCTATTTCGATAGATAGTAAACTCTACCTCTTCATTTGACATAGGATCATAGAAAATTTCATTGATGAAATGATTTGGGGACATATGATGTATGATTTCCCCCTATTTTGGATGGGTTAGTGGCGAAGGGTTTCAGCAATGTGTTTGGACCCGTCAGCTATGGTTCTGGACTGGGTTTCAACATAGATTGATTGAGACTAAGCGGCTTGTGCAGTTTGGCTGTGCACTGGCCTTATTTTGCCACCACTTGATATCCTGCAAGTGGTGAAAAAAGGGCTTTGGTTTCCTAATCATGGTCTCCATCAGGGTTTCCAAGTGTTTCCTTTAGGGCCACGACATCCCGAACTGAAGGAGTCCTTGGTGAAACATGTCTCAAGGATCAGCCGGCTGTCCTGAGTTTACTGATACAGGGGTCCACCCAAAAAATGGCAAATATCAAATATTATTTAATTATACCATCCTGGAAACTTTTCGGCATCAGGGGTTACTGTACAGGCTCCAGTTTTTCATCAGATGGTACAGTACCAACCTATCGTACACTGGGGTTTTATTCATCCTGGAGATCCTGGAGTGGTGGAGATCCTCTCGAAGGCGGGGATCATCTTGCAGTGAGCAGGTTGCGAAAGGTGTGGACCACTTAATCCGAGATAACTTCATCCCCCGTCTCTATGTGCCGAACATCAATGCACTCCCAACAACTTCCATGTGTTCAGCCGTCCCCTTTGATTATCATAAGAAACATATAGGAAAAATTCGGTATGAGACAAAATTATAAATTCCGGAATGGACGGTCTTGTGTCCCTGAGGACACAAGTAGACAAAGAGGGAAGTATCGGCAAAGTAGGTCCCACAAGGGCACTTTTCAGACGGTGCTCAAAATATACTTATCAGATCTTTATTGAATTTTCTCCGATTTCCTAGATGCTTCGACAACAGTAGTCGAAACAATCAGTCAGAACTTGTCAGGATCTACTTTTGGGTTGCGCGTGACAGACTGTGACAAACCCATGACACCCCGTGCCGAGTACTTTTTTCTTCCTAGCCTATAGAATCAGATATTGCCTGAAAAATGGCCATGGCAGCCCGTGACAGCCCCTTCAAAACCGAATCTTCTGGATGTTGCCCCGAGCCTGGCTCTCTTAAATCTCTCGGAAAAAACGGTTCTGTGATGCGAATTTGATGGATTTATACCACCTTTTAAGCCGTAAGAAGTCTAAAACACGTCAACGTGGTTTAAAACAATCATAAACCATCCTTTTATGGTAAACTTGGGGATGGTTTACTGAATCTTTCTGATAAGTGAAATTAAAGCACCATCTGTTGTTCCTCATGGTATTAAACATGGACCAACTTGTCGGTCCACTGGTACTATTACCGTATTTTGCATCGGTACGCATCTAGAATATCTAAAGTGAACTTGTAAAATCCATATTTTAATGGGTAACATCATCTTGATGGTCAAATGCAATTTTCAAAGGTGTGTGGGTTTGTGCACATATGGGATATGTATACAGTACCCCAAAAGTTCAATTTAAACAAGGAACAATAATCGACCAATGGTCTATCGTGGCTCATGGAGAAAATGCCAAACTATCATGGCCATGCAAAACCAGCACACTGACACCAAGTTGAACATTTTTTTGTTTTGAATCCGCTGAGTCGCTCAAGAGCGATATTTGATTGCGCAGGATTTGGTGTTTCTTTAGGGTTGGTTTGGGGTTTATTTGGGGTTGGTTTAGGGTTTGTTTAGGGTTGGTTGAAGGTTTGTTTAGGGTTGGCTTCGGGTTGATTTAGTTTTTTTTTTTTTGTGGGGTGATAGGTTTGAAGATAGGTTTGAAGTTTATTTAGGGTTTGTTTGAAGTTGGTTTGTTTGAAGTTGGTATGTTTGAAGTTTATTTGCTGTAAGTTTGTGGTTTATTTACGTGTTGTTTAAGAAGCTTAAATAAGGTTGCTTGTGTGTTCATTTAGGGTTGGTCGGAGATTTACTCAAGGTTGGGTGGCTTCAAACATGTTTATCGAAGGTTGGTTTACTGTAGGATGTTGATTCAGGGTTGGTTTGTGGTTTACTCAAATTTGGTTTAGGTTGATTTCGGGTTGTTGGATTAAGTTTAGGGTGTTATTTTAGATTTGGTGTATACTTGTTGAGGGTTTTTTGTTGTTTATTTAGAGTTGGATTGTGGGGTATATTTTGATTTGCTAGAATTAACTTAAATTTGGTGTGTGCTATTTCTCTCGAGTACATTCATCACTTGTTTGGGGTTGGTTTGAGATTTCTGGTCTATTTAAAGTTGGGTTACGGGGTTGTTTGGGGCTGGTTTAAAGTTTATTTAGAATAGGTTTGAAGATTTCAGGTGTCTCTTTCAGGTTTCGTTACTGTTGATCTGGAGTTTAGAGTCTTAATTTGAGGTTGACTTAGGTTTGATTTATTTTTTTGGGGGATGTTTATCTACGGGCGGCTTGTGGTTTAAAGTTGTTTTAGGGTTTAAGTTGAAATATACAACCTTTTTAAGGTTGGTTTCAGGTCTATTTGCGGTTGGTTTAAGAGGTTTATTGATGGTTGGTCCAGCTTGTTTATTTTGTTTATTTACGGATGGCCTGCTATTTAAGGTAGGTTTAAGCTGCTTCTCTAGGGCTGGTTTCAGGTTTATTGGGGATTGGTTCAGGGTTTCTTCACGGTTGGTTTAGGGTTGACTTAAGGTTGATTTAGGGTTTGTTTGATTTTTGTTTTCTTTTCCATAGGTTTATGTTCGGCATTAACCTAGCATGATTTCTGGTTTGTTTAGGTGTGGTTTAAGATGTGTGTTTATTGTTGGTTTGAAGATTCACAACGATTTTTTCCCGAATGCGTAGCGAAGGGTTCTTTTTACCTGGGGGGTCTGGCGGTTCAGACGTTTTATATCAATTTTATTGTTTACTCAAAGAAATACTATTTTAGTTTTTATATCATTCAAAATCCCAAGTCATCCGAAGTTTTCCCTCATTTTCCCCATGGAATTCCTACAATGTGGGACGCCCAAATGTGATGCTTGTTGGTTTATGTTCGCCCCATGAATACTAGAGTTCTTTCCATGTCATAATAGTGAAATTGCAGTTCTCACCAAGGTAGCTATCATAAAATCAGTTCTACTGTAATATGATGTAATATGTAAATCTGACATGCCTATGGTGTCTGAATTTCTATCACCATTTTCCCATCATTTTCCCATCATTTTCCCATCATTTTCCCCACATTCCGACCATTTGCCCTGGGGATTCCGTTGGGCTCCCGCGCGCATCACCCGCCGCCAGGGCCTCAGAGCGCGTCCCGGCGGCCACGAAGAGGCCGTCGACGTCCGGGGCGAAGGGCTCAGTGGGTTGGCGCGCCTGGACGAGTGGAAACGCTGAAGTTCTTAGGCATTTTCTAGCCCCAAAAAAATGGGATTCAACACCATCAAAGATGGTGAACTTGCTAACGATTTCACCATTATGAATGGGATTTGACAAGCCCTAGGGCTCCAAACAACTTCTGAGAGCGTATTTGGGGTTGTTTTTGGGGCTTAAACAGTTTCTCAGAGGGTATTTGGAGCACTAGGGCAGCAAAATTAAAGGACCGGATAACCCCACAAATCAACTTCTTCCAATGATCACAAGCAGATGTAAAAATGAGAGGGGAAAGGCAGGAAGGAAAGGAGATGGTGCAAGACAGGTTGGGTGAAAGAGCTGTGTGTGAAAGAGATGTATGTGACAAAGTTGTGTGTGAAAGAGTTGTGTGTGAAAGAGTTGTGTGTGACAAAGTTGTGTGTGAAAGAGCTGTGTGACAAAGTTGTGTGTGAAAGGCTTGTGTGACAAAGTTGTGTGTGAAAGGAATCTGTGACAAAGTTGTGTGGAAGAGTTTTGTGTGCCACCAGAACGCAAGTGGCAGTAACCAAGTCCCGATTCTGCCACGCAGAACGCAAGTGGATGTCTCCAAGTGCCACGCCTGCCACGCAAAGTGAAGGCTGATGTCACCAAGTGCCGCGCCTGCCACGCAAAGTGAAGGTCGATGTCGCCAAGTGCCACACCGGCCACGCAAACAGCCGCGGCGACCGAAGTACCCAAGGCGCCACCAGAGCCAGTCCAGTGCCATAAGTGCCACACCTGCCACGCAAAGTGAAGGTCGATGTCGCCAAGTGCCACGCCTGCCACGCAAACAGCCGCGGCGACCAAAGTACCCAAGCGCGCCACCAGAGCCAGTCCAGTGCCATAATTGCCACGCCTGCCACGCAAAGTGAAGGTCGATGTCACCAAGTGCCACGCCTGCCACGCAAAGTGAAGAACGATGGGAACCAAACGCGCCACCAGAGCCAGCCCAGTGCCATAAGTGCCACGCCTGCCACGCAGAATGCACGTCGATGTCGCCAAGTGCCACAGCTGCCATGCAAAGTGAAGATCGATGTCGCCAAGTGCCAGACCTGCCACGTAGAATGCACGTCGATGTCACCAAGCGCCACGCCTGCCACGCAAAGTGAAGGTCGATGTCACCAAGTGGCACACCTGTGAGCAAGTTGTGTGTGAGTAAGTTGTGTGTGGTCAAGTTGTGTGGTGAGAAGTTGTGTGGTGAACAAGTTGCGTGTGGTCAAGTTGTGTGGTGACAAGTTGTGTGGTGACAAGTTGTGTGTGAGCAAGTTTTGTGGTGTCAAGTTGTGTGTGGTCAAAGTTGTGTGTGGACAAGTTGTGTGTGGTCAAGTTGTGTGTGTGAGTAAGTTGTGCGGTGACAAGTTGTGTGGTGATCAAGTTGTGTGTGGTCAAGTTGTGTGGTGACAAGTTGTGTGGTGATCAAGTTGTGCGTGGTCAAGTTGTGTGTGTGAGCAAGTTGTGTGTTGACAAGTTGTGTGTGGACAAGTTGTGTGTGAGTAAGTTGTGTGTGGACAAGTTGTGTGGTGACAAGTTGGGTGTGAGTAAGCGGGCGGGCGGGAGCGGGGCGGGACTGGACGGGCGGGGCGGAAGTGCACAACCAAAACAAGAACCCCACACAAAGATGTGGGGAAGAATGGTAGAAACGGGTTCCATTTTTTATTGGGATTTAACTAATGAACCGGGGTGAAAAAATTGCATTTCACCGTCGAACAATAGGGATTTAACAATGAAAAAATGTGAAACATGGAGATTTATATATATGTATTGTAGGGAATACATAAAGGGAATTTATTGGATAAACCAAAAATAGTGGATAAATAAACATAGAACAGATATACAGTAATAGAATATGCAACCCCAAATAACGATTCAAGGTGGTGCCCGAGATACGTTTATGTTTGTCTACTAGAGAAATGAGCCACCAAACATTGCGAAGAATTGTGATTTAAGCATCAAATAAGCAGGATTCCACCAATGATAATGAGTCTGCAGAACGATCAGCCTATATCCATGTCTTCTATATATCTATCTATCTATCTATCTATCTATCTACGACATGTATATGTATATTATATATACATATACGTATATAGAATTATGTGTATATATATATATATCCAGTCTGACACAATATGTCATATGTACTTATACACACACACACACCTATGACATATATTGACACCACCTTCGACGTATGCTATCCACCAAAACATGATGTTCAGCTACCATCTAAGTCGGCAATATCCTCCAGTTAGGAACCACCGGCACCTCTGTCAGTTTTGATCGAAAATCGCTCAGCTCTTGGCTATTGAGCAGAGCTATTGATCAGAGCTATTGATCAGTTTTGTTCAGAAGTAACCAGCTTCTGATCAGTTCTTGCTGGACAATCATTACAATCATTACTATCATCCAATTTCTCCCTGGTTTACTTAAATTTAAGCAGACATGCATCAAATTGCTTTTCTTTCCCCATTATTTCCAACAAATTTTTACACGTCCATCTTCCCATTTCGCCCTGCACGGCCTCCGGTTGGTATCGCTGGGAACTCCGGCGCTGGGAATTCAGCAACACCTCCTCTGAGAAATAGCTGGCTGTTTTAAAAATTTGTTGGTGCGTCAGCCCGTGCATCAACCCAATACCAAACCATCCCCAATATATAGATGTTTATTATGTGGGAGGATGTAAAATGATACCCCAAAAGGGATGGTGTTTTCGGCATTTGGGCTTACCATGGCTTACAATGAACGTTGAGGTGGAACATGATGGAACGGGTTTCATCACCAGCTGTGATGTTGAAACCCATGGGTTTAAATTGGGCCACAGATCAAGGACCAAAACCACAACGCAGCCAACATGTTAGGGTCTGCAACCTTGATTTCTCATAGTCATTGTTAATTTAACTTAATTTCCTAGATTATGGCCTATAGATATAGTATAATCCATCTAATGAATATATATAATGGCCCAATAAATATGGCCTAGTTTTATCCTGAAAACCCAATAAATACGTATGGTGGTTTTCTAAAATATGGATACCCCTAGTTATCATCCATTTATAGATGTGTTTTTTCCAAACCATCCAGCTATGGGGCAACACCATTTATGGAAACCTCGGACCATTGGGCCTTGGAGACCCAAAAAAAAGCCGATGCTTTCGCAGCTTGAACCCTGGACCCCTCAGGGACCCCTCTCAATCTCCTCGGGTCGAGCCGCGTCAATGCCTGGGAGACGTTGATGGGAACATCGTGCGAGTACAACAGAAATAATATGGGAGGATGGGTCAAATTTAAGGCCGCCCTATGGGAGCACAGATTTTAGTCTGCGTTTAGTATTAACCATCTAATTGCTGCATTAGGGTACCCACTTTTGACCTATACCCACATGGATGGGTCGAGTAGTTGCAATCATCAAGCATCTCAATCTGCATGAGTTATTAAACATTAAAAAAGCTGACGAAAAAAGGCCACTTCGGAATATGCCAACCATAAACAAACCTACTTAACGAAAGGTTCCTTGAGATTGTCATAAATAAGCATCAAAAAAAACTGGATCAATTATCACTTCTTTGGATTGATTGAAATCAACAAAGCCCCTTTGATAGTTTGTCGTCATTCTTGCCATTGACATTACCATGTTGGGGTTTTCCTTAATTTTTTAAAGCTCCAACCTGGGATCCAAATTTTGCAGTCTCGGTTTCTATCATGTTCTATCTATTCTGAAGTATTCAGTGAAGATTTAAGATGTTCCGATCCTGGTCAGTGCCTTCTATATCAGAGAGATAGAAGTTAAAACCATAGATACACATGGCCAACATAATTCGATAGTTCACATAACGAGTTGCTTTGTTTCAGGGCATCAAAAATATTCCGCTGCTCTTGTCCGCTACACATTAACCCATCCATCTAATTTGGACGTTTGTGTAACCCAGCATTCTTGTAGCTGCCATATAGGTGTGTATATATATATACACCTACCATCTGGTTATTTAATATAGCCATGGAAAATCACCATTTTTAATAGGTAAATGGGCCATTTCCCATGGTATATGTCTCACTTTATTGCTGTTTCACCCAGCATTCAAAATGGTACATCTGCCGATCCCAAAAAAAACACCAAACTGAGAACCCTTGCGGAGGTCAGGAGCCCTGCGACAGAGAGGTGTCAACTCAGTTTGTGAAGGTTTGTAGTGAGCCCAGCTATGGAAAATCACCATTTTTAATGGGAATATCAACTATAAATGGCCATTTTCAATAGTCATGTTAGTTTACCAGAGGGTAGACGACTTTAGATACTGACTAAGATAGTTTTTCGCCAAAAACCTTTCAGTGCCGACTAAAGGCATCTTTGTAGGGACTTCTATACTCCCAAAGAATCCAAATATGTACCATGCGGGTGTTTCGGGTGAAAGTACCCCTCTGGGAACCAGGTAGCCCCCTCAGAGAAAGTGAAATTTACCCGGTATGTTCCAATTGTTTTTCCGGGGGTTGAATTTGACAAGTTTCACTAGTGCGCTATGGATACCTTTGTTGAAAACATGATACCCCCTGAACAGAAAAACCGAAAAAGAACTATACCTTCTTATTGTGAATGGGACAAAAAGGCAGCAACAAACGAATTCCAATATGTCCTTTGCCCTTAGACCGCTTGTAAGGTCAAACCGCATCATATTTGACTTTAACTCCTGTTTACCTATTTGCCATGTTTGCTTTTCACATCTTTCCACCATACATTCGGTTCATCTACATGGGCTTGTCCAAATATGGATTGCTTACCAACAATCACAACAGTGTAATTTTGGGTATGCAGAGATTCCCCAAGTTTGAGACCACTCCGTTCTTGACCAGGATATCCTATATCCCATGACGATTCCTGCTTAACAACTCCATGCAGCTGTGGCCAACAGGTGAATAAATGGGATTATAACTCCTGCAACTAAGGTGAAACATATCACTTAAATGATGTTCAGCCATTCACACTGTTAAGGGCTGTGGCTATGACATTCTATGACTGTATTATTTGAATTATTTGTATATAGTTTTCCCATATCTTCCAACTCAGATCTTATGGCCACCATAGTGTGCACAGTCTCGGCTCGGCCTTGCTCTTTCCTCAGCAGAAGTGGTTGACATTTTCTAGGTCATGTGGCTATAGGTTCAGGTTGAAGACCCAGAACAATACGCAAATGTGATCAAGTTTGAATATTATACAACTCACCAACTTTTCGGGTGTGGCACCCCCCCAAAAAAAACACATGTTACATACTGATGCAAGGTATCCTGCAGAAACCTTTGGAACATATTTCTGGAATCGGGTTACTTCAGAAATCTGCTTGGACATTTCGCACCCGCAACACAAACATAGCTGGCGATTGTACCATTTTGTGTCAGAACCAGATGGACTAGGAGAACTGACGCCCAACTTAAGGTAACATGATTTAATATTTCTGGACATGAGATGTTTGTTAAACATCCGGATGGCTCAAAAAAGTTTTCGCTACCACAGTTGCTTAACCATATCATATCAAGGACCCATTTGCAGCCAAGTGAGGGATCCAATCAGCCAAGTCACCGGTTTGCGCAACTTTCCCTGCCGTTGTTTGACAGCTTCCTGCTTGTCTGAACATGGATGAAAGCGGGGATACTGGGATACTGTGGCTGGCAGATGTGCAGAAAACCTTGGGGACCTTGGCAGGTTGGCTGCCACCAGCAGAGTCAAAACTTGTGCGACCTATCCCAATATGGGTTGTAACCCAGGCTGCCAGGTTGCCCGGTAACATATTGGAGACCTTGTCACTATACAATTCAAAAAGTCCAAGGTTTCTCAAACTTGTCTGGTTGGTACTTGAGTGGCGTCCCTTTTTTTGGCTGATGAGCTCCACCATTGCGGCTCGCAATTCCGATAAATCCCATTAAACCCTATGAATATCCCATTAAAATCCTATGAAAATTCCATTAGAGTCCCATTGTATAAGTATATAATATATATGACTAATCCATACTAATTGCATCGAAATGCCATGAATGTTGATTGTAAATCGCATTAGATCACCATTTTTCTTGCTTAATGTTTGATAAATTTTGGTGGAATCCACCCGGTCCTGCAAGACGAAGGCCGCATCCAGTGCCAACTCTGGCCCGTCACGTTTCACCTGGTTGGTTGATAGGGACTTCCCAGAATGGATGTGCCATCCATTGGTCACGACAGCTCAGCTCTCCTAAAGGTTTCCTATCTTTGGAACTTCTGCCACCGAAAATGTGCGGTCCTACTGGTAAGAAATAGTTGAAGCCCTCAATACCCCTATGTATATATACTGTATGTATATGTATACCGAGACATGTTAAACAATAAACAAATATAAACTCTCCAACATTGCCGGAAAACACACATGTTCATTTTGCTTAAAACACAACACAGTAACCATAAACTGAGGATTTGCTAGTGCGATGTTTGAACACCATCAAAACCTGGGACTATGTTGCAAATGATTTTGCCATTCTACATTGTACGTCGTACGTGCTTCTTCCAAGGTTGTATATACGTGGGTTCCTGCCTAATTTTCAGCCCGCGCGGCAATGAGTAGATTTGGATGATTCTTAAGACGCTGGTTGACCATGTCCACATTTCTTTGCCCAGAAGGAATCCCACCATTTGATTTGTTTTTCCAGTTTGCCAATTTTTGTTCACCATATATACCCATTGGCAGGTGAAAATCCGCTCAATTTCGTAAAGGCATTTTTCTTCGTCATAAGTTATAATCTCAATTTCTTCAAATTTCACTTCTCCTGATTATGATCATCCATCATCTGAATTCCTCGTGGTGACTATCATGATTTTCCTTACGAGTTGATGGTGATGGACGAACCTGTATATCTTAATGTTAGCCATGTTTTTCCCCATTAACATGTTCGATGAAATCAAAATGGAATCACCAGTTTGATCCCCCAGTAAACTCCCATTATAATATATATAAGGGCCACGGTCAATATTTAGTATATAGCTCCGAGTCATCAATTTTTGAAGAGTGTATTATCGTTTTTCAGGTTTTGGGAATATAGCAAATATTATTGTTTTTTGAAGAGTGTATTATCGTTTTCCAAGCCCCAGCTCAATTTCCAAACAATAAGGATGTCTCGAATACTACTTTCCATTACGGTAAATTTTGATTGTAGCTCATATACCTATATATTTGATATTAAATAAATATATATATATATATATATTTGATATTAAATATATATATACTACATAAAGCTCATTACAACCCGCACATCAGCCCCAGGGCACCTTGTTTCCCACGGCCATGCCCAAGCGCATCACGCGTCCTGCTGCTTGCGACAGGCTGGGCGGCTGCGCTGGTGCCACCGGCGCCACAGGAGCAGGCCTGGCAGGTGGTCCCACCCAGTTGTAAGTTGGTTTGTAACCCCCATTCAGTATAGGTATATCTACCATAAACATCAATAAACCCAACTTATTGGAGTTATTTGCAGCAACTTAGCTAACTTTGGGGTACCAGATTTATAGAGAACCAAAAATGTCCGTCTCGGGGAAAATGGTGTTCTTCAAGTTTGTGAAGAAATTTCCTTTCATCTGAGATGGGGAACTATTTTATCTTGACAGCTGGGCCCAACCCTGCCACCAGCCTCTGCACCTTTTGCTGTGCCTCAGAGTAAAAAACATGAGATGAGCCTGAGGTGGTCATGCCTCATAGCACGTATGCCATTATACGCCTTTGGTTCCAGCACTCACACATACACACAAGTATACTTATATACATTGATATCATATTGTTTGTGCGTGTGGGTGTTCGATAAACATGTTGCACGGCACACATCCAATTAGATGTTTGCATGTCCTCTGACATGGTGCGAATGTACGCATTCGTTGCTAACCAACACGACACCTGCTCCACACGGGTCGCCTGCGCCTGCATGTGCTCCACGAAGGATCGCCTGCTCGGGGGCTGTTTTGCTCGGCTGAATCCTGGACTCAACGCTTTCCCAACAGCACGGGCCCAGTATATGCGGCCCATGTTTTCATGTTTACAGCGAAAGATTAAAGTATTCTAGTACCCATACAAATGATTACACATCACATCGCTGTGTCTGAAAATAGAAAAACCCTAAATGCACTGGGCAATACATCATTATTCCTATCATGATGAACAAATGGTCAGGACTGGAGGAGTGAATCTTGAATGTTCAAACACACCGATGTATAATCATCCTCATCATCCTCATCATCCTCATCCTCATCATCCTCATCATCCTCCTCATCCTCATCCTCATCCTCCTCATCCTCCTCATCATCCTCATCATCCCCATCGTCCTCATCATCCTCATCATCCTCATCCTCATCATCCTCATCATCCTCATCATCCTCATCCTCCTCATCGTCCTCATCCTCCTCATCCTCATCATCCTCATCCTCATCATCCTCATCATCCTCATCCTCATCATCCTCATCATCATCATCCTCATCATCCTCATCATCCTCATCATCCTCATCCTCATCATCCTCATCATCCTCATCCTCATCATCCTCATCATCCTCATCATCCTCATCATCCTCATCATCCTCATCATCCTCATCATCCTCATCCTCGTGATCCTCATCATC
>Ga0126342_10006998_pt1 | contig 20098 bp, 18 predicted proteins | sample Cyp1metagenome_FD_92528 | JGI IMG/M metagenome (GOLD analysis project Ga0126342, IMG submission 92528) | Coral microbial communities from Lord Howe Island, Old Settlement Bay, Australia - Cyphastrea 1 metagenome | ecosystem: Host-associated > Invertebrates > Cnidaria > Coral ...
AAGACACTAAAATAAGCCACATAAGCCATGGTAGATGTTTGCTACAAACCACCCTTTGCATGTCCGCTCCGCCCCGTGAAGGCCTCTACCTAGGTGACCCTGAGGCCACGCCCCGGCCCCTTGAGCCAAAATGGCTACGGACTTCATCTGGTTGCCAGGGCAGCCCTTCCACATCCAGATGGGATTTTTGGATCCCCAGATCCTCCAGTAAATCAACCAGTGAATACCCTGGAATACCCTGGCATTTAGGCTTGGAAGCCTAGTGAAACCACTCAAAATGGATTATAAAATCAGGGTCGAACTCTGAAAATTTACCAGAGGGTTTACAAGTGTATTTTCTTTGACTCACATCAACATATATAGTTGGCTTTCTGGATGTTCCAAAAATCTGCTTCCAGTCATAGCTATAGCCAACTGAGTCAACTGCCTGGCCTTCCGACAACTTTGGAGGTGCCATGCCAACGCCTCTGACAGATCCCGAGCCGAGCACTGCACTCGCTCGGGGATGCAACTTGCGTCGCATATATCAGGACTCATGGAAAAGGTTTGCAACCATATTATGTAAGCCTTCATATTTCCATTAAACTATGTATATAATTGTGTATGTATGTATGTATGTATACCTTGCAAACCGATATCCTGGAAAAAAGTGGGATCTGACATCAAACTCGTGTTCTGACCAAGTATGGAACCAATAGTCGGGTTTTGGTTAGTAAAACCGGGTTTTGGAACCATATCCTACTTCCTCCAGCCTGGACTCCAGCCTATATGGGCATCTCAAGCAGCTGCCCTCTTTTGCCCGGCCGTGTGCTGCAGTCGCCACAATGCCAAACTCTCAGATTGGGCTCCTGTGAGGGGTGGCAGAAATCACATCCATTTTTCTTCTTGAGATTATGTGGGGCATGCATAAAAGCTGCTTTGGTTCAATAGCTTTGGCCCTGAAACGTGTGTTGTCACCAATGGGTCTGGAATTTGATCCAGCTGGCTTGGGTGTTGAGTGGGAGGGCTTGCAAGCCATCCGTGAGAGTTTGAGGAATGGCGAGCCTTTGGTCAAATTGGGGAAGAACAAAAGCCCTGATTCCAACATTCAAGAGTGCACGGCAAACCAGGATCTTCTTCTTCCAGCCTTATCAAGGTTGTTTGTTGCCAACCTTAAGTTGCCTAGTGTTCCACGTCTTCGACCAGAAATCGAAATCGTCTACAAAATGTGCCAACGCCAAGTTGACGAGGATAAGACCGATGACGACGCATGGGACATTAGAAAAATGTTGAGGTTTGTGAAGCGCAAGGCATCAAGAGAGGATCCCAGCCTTGAATCTTGAATGAAAATTAGAAGCCAAATTAGATTGTTAGTGGTGCCATTTTTTAAAAAAACCTATATAATTTTGTTGTACATTTTTTTCACATGGCCAGCTCTTTCTCAGCTTGCCCAGGACGTTGACTTTCAGGAAATGGTGCTGGTTCTCAGACCCGAACTTGAGGCCTAGTTCAGCCATATTCCTCCTTGTTTTTTTATTTGGTTTCCCCCTACCCCAAAGATCTCAAAGTTGAAGGGGCTAAACTGGTGAATGCAAAGAACAAACCCATAACATCCCATCCGTCACATCTCCCTTCAGGCGCAGGTGGCCGAACTTCGCAGAAAAGCAAAGTCAATGCCCATGGACCAGGATTGAAGGGTTCCCCAAAGTGGATTCTATCATTTTCCATCCAATCTACCCACAACAATGATATAATAAGATTCATTTCTTAGCCCATGTGGCGTTCGGTGTTCCAAAAATGTTTTGATATAGTTTAATGCTGTTGCAAATCCCCATGTCATCTTATGTCAAACCCGTTCAGGAGCCTGAGCATGAATCTTTGACTTCATCCGATGAATCCGATTCAGAATCTGATGTTGGGCATGAAGAGGAACGGGAACCAGTGACTGAATCTTCAGGGGCATCTGCTGTTCGTCCCATGACTTCGGGGGATGTTTCTGGTGCCAGCGCACCAGTTGAACCAGCTCCCAAGCCCGTGCTCGCTCCTGTGCCAGCTCCTTTGCCAGCTGCAGAAAGCAAGCCATCGCCTGCAGAGGTTGTGGCAAAGGCCAAGCCCGATGGAGGCGACTAGCCAGGTTGAAATTGGGCTCCATGGGGAAATGGGGGGATATGTTTAACACATGTTTCTGAAATCTTAACTTTAATTTGCTCCATGTATAACATCCACCACCAACAGCCCACAGCCCACAGGTGATCATGAGGCTGCAGCACTCTTGCGAAAGCATCTCTTAATGAAGGAATTGGCTGAGAAGAAGGCTAGACTTCTAGAGACATTTGGATTCGCTTAGATTAAGAAATTTTGGGATGGTGGGAATTATATTTATATGGGTTTCTTTTATCACTGGTCAGGTTTAGGAGAAAACCAAAACTTGCCATCACTATGACGCTCAGGATGGAAGCCATGAAGAAGGTGTCAGTCAAGCGTAACCTCAGCAAGTCCTTCGATGCCGTTGCTGACAAACCAGGACTATTAAATTAGATGGTGAAAAGTTTCACTGTTTTGAGCTTTGAAAGCCCACATTACGGTAAACTATTCCAAATTTGGATGCTGGAATCCCTGAAGTTCCCATGATCCAACTAATCCACAATCCAAAACATGTTCCAGGACCTGAGAACATTGACACAGTGGATACCTTGCCTATGGATGTTGAGTCATTGCCAACACCACCTTCTGTGCCAGCCAAACCCGCATCCTTTGATGACAGCGACACCCGACGCCAGAAGTTCCAGGGTCTTCCTAAGGTTGGGGCCACCACCAAAGTCTTGGGGGATCCTTCCGATGGCCTGGATGATTCGGCTCTTCTGGGTGAAGCTTCCAAAGAGCTCGGCAACAATGAGGTCCTTCGAGTGAAACAACCCCAAAAACCATGGTTGAGTTTTCCAATGATGATCCAGGGTGTTGGGGACAATAATAAGTTTAACCTAAAGTCCATGCCATCCGTCCAGTCCCTCAGGCATTTGTGAGTCGAAGAGACCAGCTTGCAATGAAGCCAGGCAGAGGCCGTGGCCGTGGCCGCGGCAGGGGTCGTGGCAATGTGGGCCCTAAGGATGATGATCAGCCCATGATGACTGATGCTGAAATCTGGGAAGAGTATGAAAAATGGAGATCAGAATGCCATGTCACTGATGACCATCCGAGTGAACCTCTCCCAGCTTCATCATCGGTTGCACCATGCAAGGATGATTCCAATGGTCGCAAGTACAAGAAAGGTACCAAGAAGGATCCAGCAAAGGTCAAGTCAGAGAAGAAAACCAAAACGAATCCCAAGGACTTGAAGAATGCGGAGAAGCCCACCAAGAAGGTGAGGAAGCCCGGCAAGAGGACCACCAAGACCAAGAAATCCAAGGGCAAAGGTGGGGACACTTGTGGCTTGCAGATGGAAATGACTGCTGAGGAGAACGGGTTCTTTGAACAGAGTTTGACTCGAGCCATGAAGTTTGTGAAAAAGATTCCCTATGATGATCTCCATCTGGAAGCCCTCAAGACCACCATCAAAGACAATTACCCGCCCGTCATGTACCAGTGTCATGAACTACTGGAACCGACCGGCTTCCACTGTCCGGGTGAAGGTTGGTCGTGAGTGGAAGGCTGTTGGGTACTTTGGTGGTTTGGATCGCAGCAACGAGTGGGGCTTCTCACGAAACTACATTGTGACCCTCACTGTTGGGATTGCTTTGCAGTTGGTTCCTCGTCAAAACTCATGTGTCATCATCTGTTCATTTCTGTTTATAAAATAAACTTGTCATAAGGTTGAATGATAACTAAAGAGAATCTGCCCTGGTGAATTTCCAGCCTGTTAGCCTATGTGCCCCAGGCTCGTTTCCTTGAGAATGCCGATGGCAACATGGAGAGCTCCGCGATCAACCGTCGTGAGCACATTTTGAAGCTGTGTGCTGTCGAAGTGATGTCTCGTCAGGGGTCATCTTTGTCGCCGAAGTCAGTTTGAAATCTTATCATATATGGGTTTTTGGGAATCTGCTGATTTCCAATGGGTTTGGAGGCATGCGAAATGACAACATTTCACTTTTCTGTCTCCTGTCAAGCCTGAACATGGGCATGTGATTAATCAACACTCAACATCGATGTTGCTCGTGGATTATATGATTTTCAGCCATTTGATTTTGAATTGCCCGTGAAGTGGCTTGACCACATCATCGGTCCTTGCGATCTTCAGTCTGGAAGCTGCTTTAGTTAGCCTGGCAGCGTCTCCGCTCGATCGACGTTAGGGAATGAAAACCAAAGCATGATGCTCATGTTTCTTCCTCCTTTCAGTTGAATCTGCATTCTGGGATACCCCCAAATTGATTTGAATGATGAGGTTTCCTATTGGGTCCTATTGGGATCTATTGGATGTGACCTGGCCCCAGAACTCAATCCTTTATCCTTTCCTCTTGAACCCCGATCTCTGAGGTGATGGCCAATGGCAGAGCAAGGCGGGTCAAGCGACGCATTGCCAAGCAAAAGCGCCATCCTGACTCGTTTGATTTCTTGAGTTTTGGGAGTTTATTGGGATCCATGTCACAAAAATCAGAACGCAGCAATTCTTACCCCCAGCAGTGTGGCTCAAAGGGCTCAAAGGGATTCCTAGTCTAAAAGGAATCCATGGATTCCAGCTCCAATTACTTCCGCAATGAAATGGATTTGGATGCCACTTTGTGGGCCCTTCTAATGTTGGGGGCGCCGACTGATTCTTATTTCAATTAACAAAGTGATGCCCTTGTGGGTCCATGGTGAAGTTTTGGAATGTTTCCTTTTTTGATTTCCATGCATGCACCACGCAATTTGTCTAAGGACTTTCTTCTCATGGTGGTGTTAGTCTATCACACATATGGCCTCTACAATTTGGAGGAGGAGAATTTGGAAAAAAAAACGGGTATCCCAATCCCAACTCAATTTACCATCATGCCCCCTGCAGGAGTTCCAGTGGCTAGAATTCTTCGCAGGCACTGCAAATTGCACTCGCTCAATGCGAAGGGCTGGATACTTGGGGGCAAAATTCGATATCATGTACTGCGAAGCTGACAAGCAGAAACGCCGTGGTCGGAAGACGAATTGGATGGATTTGTTGACCCCAAGTGGCTTTGCGTTACATGGTTGCACATACTACATGTAATATATTTTATAAATGATATTGATGTGAGACCTTCAACAAGCCTTGAACCACTTTGTTTGCCAGCCTTCTGCTTCCAGACTGAACCAACTAAGTTTAGCCATTGTCTTCATCTTGAAGGGGCGGGGCAAAGACTTGCTGAGCTGGTTCGCGCTCAAGTGCAGTTCCTTTGTTGCTATCAATGCTGGTACATCCAAGCGAAGCAAATGCAACAGTATCGGATTGCCTTGCTTGTCAGTAGATACCTCCAACACACTTCTCGAGAGGACCTTCCAGTGCTAATTTTCCACTTGGGTTTGGTCCCCAAAAAAGGCCCCCACAAGTCCCCATAAAATGTAGGGAAAACACTGTTTTTGGGGGACTTGTGGGGGCCTTTTTTGGTGAACCAACCTAAGTGGAAATTTACAACCTTCCAGTATGGTTCATTGTTGGATTCAGTCACAAATTAGGAAATGTTGGAAGGATTGGAGCATAATATCGATATACCTCTAGGGCACCAAATTTAAAAATAAGTCCTTGCACCCTTTGTTGGCACCACGCTAATTTCCCCAAATTAAGCGGGTTTAATTTCAGCCCTGGCCAGGACAATCTGCCTATGCATGCTGGTGACAGCCCGGGAAGGGGTTTGGGTGTTGGAGCAGCCTGGATCTTCGGTCCAAGAATATTACCCAGCATGGATTCATTTCCTGAACTACTTGTACCAATTCTATGGTATGAATTCGGTAGGGTGCTTAGATTTGGATTGAAGCTTTTGGTCACAATTCACTCGAAAATTGGAAAGCAATTCCAAAACCAATGAAATCCCCCTTTGGTTGATGGTCTGTGAGGTCCGCAGAGTTTCTTGGTGGATGAACCGCTACGGTGCCGGCAGCCCGAAACGCCAGTATGCATGGTCAAATTCACCAGCTATTCTTCGACTTGATCTAGGGTGGAAGAGGTTGAAGACCCGTGTCAAGACAACAATTCAATATGTTGATCAACATGGCAAAAAACGCTACCATGGTTCCAAAGACTTGAAGTCCACGGAGATCCTCGACTTCAAAGAAAATACTTCATACTTCACACTTTATTTTGTTTAATTAATTCCGGTTCAGAATCGCACTTCTAGTGATGACTTGCTAAGGACATACCCAGCTCCATTTGGTGATGCTGTCCTTTCCCTCCGACAAGCTTTGATTGATGGTCGTGAACACCACCTCTACCCAATGTCAATGCCGTCAGGTGTCGAGACAGTTCGGCAGGCCATGGCTGCAAATAGTGGCGGTGGCCTGTTCGAGGCTGCTAAGCTGGTTGAGGCTGTTACCTATTTGAGATCGGGAACCCACCTGCAGTTGCCAGCCCATTGGAGGGAAATCCCATGGCCAGGTCACAACCAGATCTAATGGGCCAACATGATTTTCACTGGGACCGAGTCGAACCAGTGGGTTTAAAATGGAACAAACGACTGCAAATAACATTTTCTATCGATTTTTGACAGAAAAAAGTAAGGAAATGTCGTAAAATCCCATATATACCCGTATATATCCCATAAATATCCCGTGCGAACCCGTAATCATACCGTACACATCCCATATTGTGGCAAAACCAGGTTTTCGGGAACCCGTACGCAACCCGTACGCATCCCATATTTACCCATACATATCCCATAATTACCCGTTCGCAAAAACAGGGATATCCCAACTTTTTTAGATCCCACTTTTGGGCCGACTCGGAAAGCAAATCAACGCGGTTTGACCCGTGTTTTAGTTTAAATTCTATGCATTTGTCACTTTTGTCGGTTGTCGACTCGACCCGAAGCAGAAAGAAAAAAACACAGTCCGAGTTCAATTGGAATTTCCGAGTAAATCAATATCACGTCAGCGCTTAATTGACATGGGGCCCATGATTGATCCATTCGAGGCATTTCAAAGCTCAACTGGTAGACTGATAGGATCAGCTGATGTCGAAACGGTGGTCTTGCTCTACTTTGGGTGCAGGGTTTCAGGAAGTCATGGATGAAGCGCTTCAACAAGAGCATGACCTTCTGACCCAACAAGTCAAGGACATTCTTGGTTGAAATAAATCAAAGCCTCTAGCAGTCAAAAAAATAATTTTCCCATTCATCTTACTCCAACTTCTTGCAGGACATCGAGGATGAACTGAAGAAGCTCAACACGGAAGCTGAACCAGATGCCAAGGCCTCCAACATAGTATGTTCTTTCCATCAGACCTCAGCCACCGGGCATGTTGGAGGCTGGATCTACTCCTACGACCGTAGCTCCCGACAGTTCCGAGGCTGGACAGTTGGCAGGGTGACCATCCAAATTATCTATCTCTTGAGGGCTTGGATCGGTTTATCATTTCTAAATTGCCCATGGCCCATCATATATGATCCAAAGTTAGGCCACTGTTTGATTTACGCACGTGTTGGAGGCAGCTTCTTCATTGACTCCCTCTGATCATGGCCAGTCCGTGGCTGAAGCTGATGGTGGGGAACCTGATGTTGGTGATCAGGAAACCATCATTGATGATGGTTACGAAAATCATTCGGACCCTTGCCATACCATGCACGTAACTTCAGTTGATTCCATTGATGTCAGTATTTGTGACTGATTTCCTTTACAAATTGTTCTAAACTTGATATGATCTATCCCAAGGACATCGAAGTGAATGAGCTCTCTGTCCAGCTAGCTTTGGCCCTTAGTGCTAACGTTGACCCCGATGTGAAACCCAAAATGGAGCATGAAGACACCACCAGCACGTTGGCTGAGCCCGTGACCAATGAAGATCTTGATGGTGATGACCCGGAGACCTCAGAAGCAGTTGCTGGTGCTAAGAAATCAAAACGGATTTTGACCCGTCGAGATCTTTGCAAGCATTCATTCTGTGTTTGTATGTTTTTTTGTTTTGTTTACACTATTCTTCGAGAATTGAAACAGGCCATAAATCTGTTGCAACCACTTAAAGCCCATCATCCAAATTACTGCTTTGCCCAGGAGAAACTGATCCTGGCCGCCAAGGCCAGGATCAGACGCATGGTTCAAGCCAAGAAGAAAAGAACTGATTTGGCCACCCCAGATTGGTTGAAGCAGGAATGGGAGAAAGGGACTGAGCAAAAGGATTTGATGGCAGACACCTTGCTATCGCTGAACTGGGACAAGGCTTGGGAAACCTATACATGGGGATGTCTCAAAATAGGGGGGCCCCAAAGCTAAATTCTAAATACAAAAAAGCAAGGGTTTGGGGCCCCCTATTTTGAGACTAATTATATCGCAAATCATGTTGACAGTCTTTACAGCTTTTGCTTTATCTTATACTCATAGTTCACATGCTCACACCACTCTCCCAGGCTGGATTCATCAATGAAATGGAGAAGATCATCACTTCCCGTAAGCGTGTCACCGTGAAACGTGAAGTTGGTTGGTATAGCGAAGCTGAAATGAAGACAGATTTGGCTTGGTCTCAGTAGCTTCGGTGCATTTAGAATTTTACTGGAAACCTGCATGATGTGTGATACCAAGAAAATTGATTGATACTGACATTGAAATTATTCCTCGCCGTTCAGGTCGAAGATAGCTGGTGCAAAGAGTTTTTGCACTGACCCATCCCGGATTGCCACGCACTGCCGGCAAGGGGCCTAGCTCCAGACAGCCAGCTGTCATCAGTCGCTCAGTCACCTGCAGTCAAGGAAAAACCTGTATGACAAGCAGATGGAATACTGGATCACTGTGCGGGAGAGTGGAGCTTATGAAGAAGAACATGAAGTTCTTCAGAAACAGCACACACGTTCCAAGGTCAGAGTGCTGATCAATGCTGATCATTCCATTTGTATACTAGTGAGATAGTAAGCTCGCTCATTTATAAAGGAAAAGCATCACACACTGAATGACAGCAACATTTTGGTAACTGCTTCAACGCAGGCTGAGGGGAAGGTCGAGATTGAGGACGGCACCTTTTCCAATGTGCAGGCTCTGATGGATCGCGAGAAGTCTCTGGCAAAACCTGCCGAAGATGCCAGGGATGATGGAAAGGTAAATGAGGTGGGAAGTTGTTCCATTCCATTGCTGTCATATGATGCCTGGTGTTTGAAGTCTTGAACTTGAGCTAATTCATATGGCAACCCATTTCATTCCATGAAATTGCCTGGGCAGAACAAACTGCTTTTTAAGCGGTTCATGGAGTCCATTTTGGCAAAGACCACCAAGCTCAAAAGTTTGAAGAAGGACTTGCAGGACACATACACAGCTGAGGCTATCAAATCGTAACTATGGCCAAATAGATTGAAGAATTGGATGTTCAAAGCTTGTGAGTTCTACTGGGTCCCTGGTCTCCATTACATTCATGACCGTGCTGCCCAGGTATGTTCAGCAGTTGGATCAGCACATCGTTTTGCTGGACAAGGAATATGATACCCTCAATGAAGAGCTTGCCAAGGGTGAAACTTCATCCTTTGATGCGAAGCCCTTTCCTTGGAATTTTCTACTGTCATTGACAATGTTAAGTATTTGGCATTTCTGGGGTGATATTCTTTTAGGTGGTGGGGAGCCGCCCACATCGCCATGAACAAGAGTACTTTCGTGCTTGGCGCTTGGTCTGGAGTTGCACATATTTAGTGATTGTAGTTGGTGTTTCTCAAATAGGGTTCCCAAACCTTCCTAAAATGACAATTTTGCGGGAAGGAAGATGGTCATTTTTGGGGTCCCCTAGTTGAAGAAACAGCCATGATGGTTACCAGTCTCTTGAGCGCTCTCTAGATTCGAATGACCCTTATTTTCAAATCACCTGCCTGTCCCAGGTCCAGTCGGGCTACAGCTGCTGAGCAGAAGGTCAAGCTTCAGCCTCAGAACAGAAATCGATCAGCTTAAGCAAAAACATCCAATCCTACAAATGAGGAAATCGAAGCAGTTCTTGGAGAAGAAGGGTGGTGGTTCGGAGCCTTCCATGCCAAGTAAGCCTACGAAGAAAGAGAAGAAACATGGGAAGAAGAATAAGAAGGAGACCGATACGGTTGATGAACCCCCCAAGAAGAAACACAAGAAAGACAAGAAAGACAAGAAGTGATCTAGCTTTAGCAGCTTGATGTTCAAGTGAAGTGGTATTTTCTGAAAGCAGCTGATCGTTGCTGATCTTTGCAGGGGGCCGTTGGTTATGATTCACAACGTAAAAATCTGAAGTACGAAACATCAACAACACACTGTTCATTTAAGTGCTTCACTGTTTGAAGCGGCCCTCAGCTTCGGACCGGCCGTGGGGACTTTAGTCGGTGGCCTCAACAGCAGCGTCAACTTTTGTTGCTGAGCGATGGCCATTGAATGAAATTATATTTCATGAGAGATGGGGCAATTCTGCAAGGAACATGATCGCGTGCAGGAGACTGGCAAAATGTTAGCAGCATTTGCGCATCCAAATGTTAAAGCCAATCTTGATTCAATCCTGGTCCTCTCTACGTCTCTTGAGATTCCAAATCCCGTTTCCCAACACATGTTGCCCACCCATTCAAATGATCTCGTGCCAGGTGCTGGCCCTGGCCTCCGGTGTTTGATCAAAGAGGTTTCCAATGGGGTTGAGACCTCAGCATGGCACAAGTGATTCGGAATGGCTGGCAGGCATTGTGGTTTATACCTTGTATAAGTTTTAAAAAATCAGATGCCTCAACAATCACACATTGATTTGGTACTTTAAGATATCTTCAATTTCAACAATGATAAATCATATTATATGTGGTGTTGCATTAAGGTGGCATGCGCTTCAGCTATCCGCACTGCCCGGGCTATGGTGGAAGAAGTTCCCGCTGTAGGGAGCAGCAGCGTTGGTGCTTTAGCTCGGTGCAGTGAAAACCATAGTGAACGTGATGTCCAACAAGTTTCAACAGACTACAAGCTGAAGTTGCCAATCCCAATGAGTCCAATCAAGATTGGGAACCATTTCATCAGTTTCTTGTGCATGACTGATTGGGCCACGTTTATTTTGGAACAAAACCTATGGCACAGATTGTGCGGGCTCCGTGAAGCTGACCATAAACGCTGTAGTTCAATTTGGAAGTGCTTTTGGAAAAGGTATCAAAAGGTGAATCCTGATCATGAAATCTTTCAGCGACCTGGCCATGATTTTTCCAGAACTTGTGCATTGATGCTTCATGGCGATGAAGGAAGATCACTTCGAAAGGCCCCCTTGATGGTGATCGCAGCTCACTCTATCCTAGGGTATGGTATTTCCACATCCCCTGCAGACCGGAAAAAAATGTATAGAACACAAAAACTGAACTATGAAGAGCCTACATGGTCAACCCGGTTCCTCTTGGCTGTGCTCCCAAAGGAATACTACAACGAAGAGAATTCCAGCATTTCGGATTCTGATCCTTTTCAAGATTTGATGGCCGGAATTTGCGGGGATCTGAGAAGTCTATATGACGAGGGCATTGATACTCCCAATGGTCGCTTTTATTTCTGTACAATCAGTGTCATGGGCGATTGGCCCTTCTTGCAAAAAGCAGGAAATTTGGGACGGACATTTATGAACATCTCCAAGGCTTCTGAATCCAAATCTGCTCCTAAGGGCATCTGTCATCACTGCAAAGCAGATATGCCCAATGTTCCATGGACAGATTTCGACACTCATCCCCCAACATGGCTACATACTGTGAACACAGAGAGTGCTTTTCTGGAACCTCCTGCAGTGCTCCAACTTCCAAAGAACCCTGGATTTCCTGAGTCGCTTCTAGTGTGGGATTTGTTTCATGCATGGCACATTGGGGCTGGCAAAACATTCTTGGCTTCCGCGCTTTTTGTGTTGATTTCGAGCCCAGCTTATGAGGGATCAGTGGACCTCAGGTGCGAACAGGTGACACAGGACTATGTGCAATGGTCTCAGCGCACTGGCTATAGATGTCAGCTCCGTCGGATTACCAAAGCTAAGTTGGGTGGGCTCTCAACAACCAGTTTCCCCATTGGTGCATGGAGCAAAGGAAGCACAACCACTTGCTTGACCAAATTTTTTTTGGACGCATGTTCCAAATATCAACAGCATGTGGACAGCGATGTCCTTTTCAAATTGGCACAACGAGCAGCCCTACGGATTGATCAGTTTCTCCAGGGGATCTATTCCCACGAGGTTTGGATACCTAGTGAGGAGGCAAAGCCTTTGATTTCGGCAGGATTTGCATTCCTTCAATTCTATGGAGTTGCAGTCAAGGTTGCATACCAAAGGGGGCTCTTACTTTTTCAATTGATGGCGAATTTCCACCGGATTCATCACGTGCTATACGAGATGCATGTCCAAGCAACTGAAAACGAATGGGTTTTAAATCCATTACATTGCGCAACGCAAGCCGATGAAGATTTCATCGGAAGACCCTCTAGAATTTCGAGGAGGGTGTCACCACGTTTGACAATTCAGCGCACTTTGGAGCGGAGCCTCCAAGCCGCGTACGCACATTATGTGCAGGTTGGTGCACTGATCTTGGATAGAGATTGAGGGGGCATTTTTTTATGAAATTTAAAGACTTCACCAAAAAAAACAGATTCCAAAAAGCCAACTCCGGGATCAAATCTGAGACTCAGGCAGGATTGAGTGAACCAGCAGGATGTTGGGAGCCGTAGCGGCTGTGGCGATCGAGTAAAACCGGGTTCTGCATCTGACACTCGGGACATCTGTGATATCCTTGAAATTTCGATGTTTCTGGTTTAGATGGTATATATATAATTATATTAAACCAACATGATGCTTTGTCCAGTGTGTGATTCCTTTTCGAAATCTATCCGCTAAACATGGGGGTCATTTGGGACCATCATCGACAAAGAAATGGGACCAAAATACGTGGGACTTCACCCCCTTTTTACTGGGTATGGATTATCGATTAGTTGGTATAACAGTTCAATACGTTTGCTGAAGTCCAATTTTTTGTGACTGCCAAGCAAATGTATGGATTCCATAAATAATATTGTTATATCCCCATGAATCTGCCCATTCCATAAAAAATCGTGTGTAGACCCCCCTGCTTGTGAAGTCATCCTGAAATGTGGCTCAGACAACATCGATGGTTGGCCAGTTATCCCAATTTCTGCTGGCTAAATTCCCTGCGTTTCTTCCCATTTTGGTTGATCAAACCCCAAGTTCTCCCAAGGTTTGGAGCACCGTATACTTGGGGTATAGTTAAACATGCTCCCTGCAAACCCCAAGTTCGCCAGTTCGCCCAAATAGCCCAAATAACACACCCAGAGAAATCAGACAATCTTATCAATCTTGTATACCAGAGGATTTTTATGAAAACACTGGCTTTTTTCGCAGGGATCCCTTTGGGCTGTGGGATGCAGGCTTTTAGGCTTTGCTGTTTTGGAATGTTCAAAAACACAGGATATCAAAGGAGAATTCTCCGGAAACAGCTCCAAAAACCTGGGCAAACTGATGCTTTGCAACATGGAGATGCAGCTGAAAAAAAACGGCTCCAACCAACCTCTTGGATCGCCAAGCGGAAACGACAAAAAACACGATTTTTTCACAAGGGGTTTAAGTGGCTTGGGCCTGGCCAAATGCATCCGCATCCATCACGATCCGATCCGTGTTATGCTGTGCTTTTCGAATGCGTGCGGATGTTGTTTTTAGGTGGGACATATGAAATCTGCATCACTTTCTGAAACATTCTGAAAGATGTTTCAACAAAATTCAGATGGGCGGGATGATCTGGAAATATCTGGAAGTCCTTCAGTGAATCCACTGGTGCTGGGTTTCTGTCGGATTTTTTTTCTCCCCACTGCGGTGTTTCTCTGGGAAAATCAACGTTGCTTCAACGCTTGTGGGGAGGGAAATTTGCTTATTCAGTTGGTGTCGAATGCAGTTGCTCAAGTCATATTTATATACATATGTCTTGAATAGACACTGCTCCATAGGTCCCATTTGACACAAATCCACCTGTCCATTGTGCTGTGATCCATGTCCTAACTTCATGCGTAATGTCGTCGTGCCTTTTGGCTGGCTGCAATGCAACGCTTCGTTGTCGTGGCATCACACGTGGCCGTGGCACTCTGTACTTGTGTACTGTTTCTCCCTTAGGATTCGTTCATCGCTCAATGTCCTTGCGGGGAGAAACCTCAAGTCTTAAGTGCCAATGTTTTTTGAGTTTCCCTTGCGGAGGACTGAAACGTTGAAAATTTTGGTGATGCATTTCCATGGTAAATCCATGGTCAATCCCGGATCGCCTTCCCAAAATCACCCATGGACCAACCATTGGAAATATCATAAAATCCTAAGTCTTGCTGGGGCCCCCTATGTCGATCCGGTTGATCAGTCTTATCCCATATTATCCCATACTATCCCCAATTTTCACTGTTCTCGACCCCCATACGCAGGCTAAAAGCTGATCCTTCCCACTTTCTTTTCGTCATTTCCTCCAACGTCTTGGCATCGCAGTGGGACACACCCAGATCAGAGCCCGGCATCTTGTGGCCGCGAGCCCCGCTGCGGGATGCTGCGGGAACACGTGGACTGCGACCTTCCCAGAAGGCAGTCAAACACAAAGAACCTTGGCGACTAAGTCTCCATTGAGGTTATGTATATATATATATACATATAACGCCACAACCAACCCTTAAGTTGTATTTCAGTTCTGTTGATTGAGTCTGATAATGATGCAAATGTGCTGAATATTGCTGAATGTTGACATCTTAAGTAGACAGTAATCTGAGAGTCTGAGGGGATAGTCTCTCCGCTCCACAGTCGATGTAAATTAGACAAACACATGGATCTAAGTTCCTCAATGCTGCCCAGTCCTATCATATCTGTTATTCATTGGATTGGTTTAAGGGAAAATCGACAGGAAATCATGGTTTTTACCATCAAATATAGGGCTTTCCTGTAAATTTTCCCATCATCCAATTCTATGAGTTATAGTATTGCCAGTGAATAGCATGCTTTTTATGAGATGGTCTTACAACGGCCATGCTCACCTGTTTCCAGTGCCGCCAAAAGCTGCCAGAATGTCGCGGAAGAACTGAAAGAATTCCAACCAATGTGGTTCTTTGGAAACAAGATTTTTGAGGGTGTCATGCGGTGTCCTGAATATTTCTTTGAAATACCTTTCAAATAAAATATGATAAAGTCAAAGACTCTGAACTTGCTATAGTTCTAGTAAATTGTTTTGAGTATGTTGAACCATCCCCGCCCATCACCTCCCAATACCACCATCAGGCACCAGGATTCACAAAACATAAAATACCTTTCAAATTCACATCCTCCCATTTTTTTCGGGCCCATCATGGTGAAAATGCTGAAACTCAGAATCAGAATCATGGTGGCCAACAGTAACTTTAGCCCCTGCCATGGCCACCATGGCCACCATGGCCACCTCGCGAAATCGCGCTACTCAAAGCTCCTCCTTCGCGGAGAACGCTGAGAAGATCTCCAAAATCTTCAGCTTCTCCTCCAGCTCCGCCTGGAAGATCCGTGGCAAACGACTCGCCAAGTCGCCCATCCCAAGCCATCACGATATAGAAAAATCATATGAAAAATCATGAAAAATCATGAAAAATCATGAAAAATGACCACGAAATCGAAAGTGTACCAGATTTTTTGAATAGCACGCCCAGTGGTGAGATATCAAGTTCAATAACGGTACATTACGTGTTTACGATCGTTGCTGAAACATAAAGTTGTCTTGCTAACAAGCAGTGACAAGGGGTATAAAAAAACAACAAGAAAAGAAGAACTATGGGTTCTGGGTCAAAACTATAGTAGGTACCCTCTGGTAAACTAACATAGCTATGGAAAATCACCATGCTATTAATGGGAAAATCCACTATCAATGGCCATTTTCAATAGCTATTTTGATATAACCAGAGGGTACCAAAAAAAGCTATGTTGAATCCATCCCATGGGTCTGAAAAAAAAATCACCCATAGCTATGTCATGCAAAACGATCGTCTGATGGTGTCCCTGGGGTGTTCCTGGATTGTTGAATCCATGTCTGCTAACCACCAATAGTCCCATACGAGTTATTTATCATTCGTATCTAACTGGGGCAACTGTTGGATTTATGGTTTATATCATTTATATATATCATTAATATGTAGTCTGTTATTGGATGTTATTAGATTTATTGCCAATTGAGTAACAAAAACGAACGGACATCGATTGTTAAAATTGCTGGGGCAGCAACCGCTTATCCCATCATATCCCCATGGTTGGCCCGATCACGTTGCTGGTGATTTCTTCGTTCAAAGGCCGTAAATCCCCATGGTTGATAGCTGATATCTTCCATTTTTTCCGCATGGTTCTTGATGAAAAATACACCCAAATTCTTGGTTGAATCACCACAAACAACCATCTATGGGGAACTATCCCACTATATCTCAACTATAATATATATATATATATAATTATATATATATATCCACAACATGGTTTGTTTCTTATGCACCATTCCAACTTTGGCCGGTTAAGTCACGTCACCATTTGAGCCTTCAAATGGGCTACCCCCAGGGACGGTTTATCATCAGTTTCCCTAATAACATAGCCATCTTATTAGCGTATCCTCCATTTTCAGACAGACCCACATTACAATATATGCCCACAATAGGCTTGTGTTATTTCCAAAATTGCAGTTATATAAATCCTATAGCCTATATCATCTATATCCCATACTAGGGTTCAAAAATCAGACAACATATCCCCTGCTGCAATTCGTCATCACCACCTTTGGGAACATTACCCTCTGGTAAACGTTTACATAACTATGGAAAAATCACCATTTTCAACGAGTAAATCCACTATCAATGGCCATGTTCAATAGCTATATTAAATTGCCAAAGGGTATCCCCAATCTATTTGATCCTATATAATAATTGGCTTATCATTTATACATCTCCCCATAATTTAGTAGAGTGCATCAAAACTCATCATCACCATTTATGGGGGAACATTACCCTCTGGTAAACGTTTACATAACTATGGAAAAATCACCATGCTATTAATGGGAAAACTCACTATGAATGGCCATTTTCAATAGCCATTTTGACATCACCAGCATGCTATCAATGGGTAAATCCACTATAAATGGCCATGTTCAATAGCTATGTTAGTCATTACCAGAGGCTAATTCCCTTGGAAAACCCATGGTTTCTGGGTAAATCCACCACCGATGGCTGGCCATGGCTGGCCATCCCCACCTTCTTCTCCGCCGCCAGCGAGACGCCTGAGATCTTCCCCACGCGTTCCACTTCCGCCGCCACGTAGCCCTGAGTGCTCCGCGTTGCGGGGCCTTTTTGGAAGTTTCCCTGGATTTTTTTCCCACGGAAATGTCCATAAAGTGCGGGAAGTTCACTTTTTGGAATGTTTGAATACCAGTTGTTTTTTGATGATGCCATCTGATTTGATGATATGTGATTCAAAATCTCATGATTTGATGATGATTTGAATTTTGCGTCGATGTCAAAATGCCATCAAATAGCCCCAAATAAAAATCATGTGTTTGAATGATTTGATGATGAATGTATGGCATTCTTGCGGCCTGTTTGACGTAAACAACATGATGATCAACATTGATAAACCATATTGCCATATCATTTACGGGGTTTCCAGATCCGATTTATGGGGCTTTGAAGCCAAGAGAGTTCAACCTCGGCCAACTTACAGGGAGATCCCGACTGGGTTAAAAAAAATCGCGGGATGGCGCCATATCTACACATAACTGGATCTCTTCAACGAATTGCAAGAATTATTGTCAACATGTGTCAACCAAGGTATCACAGAAAAATAGAACCAATTCGGACCTAAACACATCTCCGTGTTGATGGGCCTCACCCTTCTCCTTGATCTTCTGCATGATTTTGATGTAGATGGCCGCCTGAGATGGCACGGAAAAGTCGTCATAGTCATCTATAAAAAAAGATTCCGAGCAGTGAAGCATGTGAAGCTGTAGCACTGTAGCAGCTGGGCTTGAGATGTGCCATGCACTGCCCTCAGGGCCACACTTTTTTGTCCGGAATGTCTTCAGCCACCTTCCTGGCTTCTTCGAGGACTGCATCTGCTGCCCCTTCCTGGCCACAATTGGCCACATGGCTTGGGTGGAAGCCTCTGAATCCAATAGTGCGGCAAGGAGTGGCCACCCTCTGGTAATGACTAACATAGCTATTATGCGACATAGAAGCCATGGCCATTGAAATAGTGGTCATTTTCCCATGAAAATAGCACACCGAATCACGAGAGACTTTTTCAGCCCCTTTTGGTGCCAGCACGGCTTTGAAAAAGTGGAACCGGTCAATTGATCGACAAAAAAAAAGCCGTTCCTTGATGAACTTCTGAGCCAACTGGTCCAATTCATCGATGGTTCCAAGCGAAGGAATCGGAATCTTCTGCCTCTGTGGGAATCTCATGCCATAGCGTGGGAGTACCATACCAATAAAGGATGATACAGGATGATATACCAGTATACTAGTGGACTAAAATACCAGACCATGATAGACCACGCACTAATGAATCAATAGAAAATCCCATACCAGACTTGAAGATCGTGAAGATATCAACAAAAAAAACATCATTCGCTGGTCATCAAAACATACAGTAGACTCGTCACAATAATGTACCAATGCACCACTCGGCTGCGGTTCCAGCTGGGTAAGATTGGTAATGAAATCTATCCATAAAACATGAAATATGGTCCACTAAGTCACCAAGTCAGTCCCATAAGCAGGGAAAACCATGAAAAACCGGACCTAAACGGAAAGGACACCAACCTTAAATCCATTGGTTTTCATTGGTTTTTCATTGGTTTCACCACAAAATCTTCAATGTATGTCATTTCGCCATCACCATGCTGTCATTTTCGCCTCCGAAGCCATGTCACGAGGAGATCCTTGGCTGGGGATTTTACCCAAACAATGTGTCTAAAGTTCAGGGACTTCATCATGTCAATAATGTATCATCATGTATCATAATATGTCATAGGTCAGATAGTTTGGAGATGAGTTACGTGTAGTTTACTTCTTCAGAAAGTTCGAATGGGAGTTTAGGCAGCAAAGCGTTCTTTTCAGAGCTGATTTTTTGCGACAAAGATGATTTTTTTGTCAACGTCGCTTAAATCCATTCATGATGAGTTTTGCTATGAAAATTGCAGAAAACTTCTTGCCCATACCCAACTTGGAGTTGCAAAAAAAAGGGGCCATTGGCCAAGAATTTTTGTCCTTCCCATGGATCCCCCGGTCATGGTGGATCAACCCATGAGAAAATCCATGGCTTGCAAATCATCAGCAAATCCCTCCCCGGAGGATTCGAATGGATGATTTGATGGATGATATGCTGGATGATTTTTGCCATGGGATTTTCTCAACTATATTCATCAGCAAATCAGATATCCCAACTATATTCCAAGTGCTGGATGGTTTCCAAAGATCTATGTCTGATTCTGTCTCATTCTGCCTGAGACTTGACCAGCAATGCGATGGTGGATCAGTGGAACATTCCAATGGACATAGCCTCTGGTAATGACTAACAGTTTGCTATTGAAGCCATGGCCATTGAAATAGTGAGTTTTCCCATGAAAATAGCATGGCCGTTTACCAGGCCGGGTATCCCATTGATATCCCATTAATATCCCATTGAATCACTATAAAAATCCATTAAATCAGCTATAAATCCCATTAAATCAGCTGTAATATCCCATTGATATCCCACAGTTTTTTTCGGAAAATCAATCCGTTGACCAATTCCTGACCAAGCTACCGCCTTCACATTGCCAGTGTATCGCAGCCCAGCCGGTGAGGCCTGCTACGATATGCTACGATTGTGAAACAACCCCATCCGTGAAAAAAATCATCACCCGAAATGCCTAAAAAAAAGGTCCCAATGATGTGGAAATTCGGTCCCACGTTCACTTACGCCGAAATTTTTAAGGTCACTTACGCCGAAAATTACCCCCACACATTTTCGACATCACTTGCGCCGAAAAACCTCTGATTACCTGTAAATTTCCACGAAATTGCG
>Ga0126342_10006999_pt1 | contig 20095 bp, 24 predicted proteins | sample Cyp1metagenome_FD_92528 | JGI IMG/M metagenome (GOLD analysis project Ga0126342, IMG submission 92528) | Coral microbial communities from Lord Howe Island, Old Settlement Bay, Australia - Cyphastrea 1 metagenome | ecosystem: Host-associated > Invertebrates > Cnidaria > Coral ...
GGGGGGGGGGGGGGGGGGCCAATCCGAATATCATTCGGCAGCTTGGTGCTATTCGCCATTCCTTCCTTGCCCTTAAACGGAAGGAGGGGGGGGGCCCGCTGCAGGAGCCTCCCGATGATTGCTGATCCTGCCGCGCGCGGTGGCGGCTGCTTGCGCGTGCTACGCAGCAGCATCGACGACGACGACGACGAAGACGACGAAACGACGAAACGACGTTCGACACTTGTGCAGACACATGAGAATATCACGAAGTGCCACGCCTGCCACGCAAAACGACATGACAACACCTGCTTGGAAAGGAAAGGTTTTGCAGCTTCCCCCATAGACACGGCGAGGCCAGAGGAAAACCAGAGACTCGAGACGGGACATGTTGGAGCATCGAAACGAGCATTTCGTGCAAGACTTCCTCCAATTTTCACACTGTGTAGCTTCAAAACCGACGTTTTCCTACGAGTTTTCTTATGAACCTCACAATTTGCTACCTCAAAATCGATATTTCGTGCGAGGCTTCCGTCACTTTTCATCACATCTCACAAAACGCCACGCCTGCCACGGAATTTGTACGTTGTCACCAACCACTTCACGCAGCCCTGACAATGCGATTCGCCAAAAACGCGCGACACGACACGTCTAAAGCGCTGCGCTTCCCACGCAAAATGATGATGGAGGTCGCCAAAGTGCTGCGCCTGCCACGAAAAATGCAACTCATTTTCTTGAAACGACACGAAAGTATTGCGCCTGCCACACAAAACGACTGTCAACACGTTATGAAGCATGTTGGACTGTCACGAAGTGCCATGCCTGCCATGCGAAACAAGGCCACGCGGCATTGGAAACTTCCACAAACGTGACCACTTTTGCACGTTTTGCAGAACTCACCATAGGCACGGCCATACTGGGCTCACGCGACCGCCCGCGAACGGTTGCGAACGGTTGCAACCGTAAACGCAAGGTCCAGCGAGCACACCTTCAACCCCCAGACGCCCAGAGTGAAACGGGAACCCTTGCTACTCATTCGAGAAAAAGACTATATAAGCATCATGTGGCTGCTCCGGGTCTAGGGATATAATTCAACTTACGAACACACCTACATGCACGCAAGTTTGCTCGTTCCGCATCATGTATTGTTGTTGAGCTAGCTGTAACTCTGAATGTCCAAACCTTTGAACTCTTTTTGATCATGTTTGACCGAGGTCCCAGCTCTGTGCTTTCACAATCTTTCACATGTTTTCACAATGAAATTCACTGAGAATACCAACATTACATCGACCATCGACCAATATTCCCCACATCAAAAGCCGCAGGCTTTTCAGCTCGGCTGCACGGCTTGAACAGATGGCGAAACCATGCGAAACCATCATCCCATACTGAAATTCGTTGCAACGAGTTGCTGACGTGGCACGGTGCTTTCACAGGCCGTGGCCCAACATATGGAAACATATGGCGACGTTTCTTGAAAATCACCATGGGTTAAGCACGTGTTTTTGCGGAAGGGAAGAAAAAGATAAAATCTGGGTGTAGGGAATGAACTGGTTTGCATGCAGGAAACAGGACGCACCTAATGCCGCACCCCCTCAATCGTTCAATTGTCTTGGTCCGAGGCGTTCAACTTATTAAGGGATATCCATCTCTCTCTATCTCTATCTCTGTTGTACAATTGCCAAGCACTGGGGAAATCATGATTTCCATTCCCAGCATAGCAACTTCCAAAAAGAAAGAGAAGTGAAACCTAGTATAAAAATGTATAAAATAGTGATAGTCAGTGATGAATGTGGTGATGTTTGTAGATGTTTGCAGTTTGCTTCATTTTGTTTCTCTATTTTTGGGGCGGCGAATAGCACGGTGTCCACCTGAACACTTCCGGCTCGGAGCCCGCGGAGCCCCCGTCCAGCTCCGCGGAGCCGTTCCGTCGCTCAGATCTTGGAAGCGTTTCCCTTGGTCAGAGAAAGTCGAAGGCGACCACAAACTGACAAAAAAAACAAAGAACATCAAAGAACATTCATATAGATTCATGTAGAATATATATGATATATATATAATTATATATATATGTATGTATATATATCTCTCTCTCGAATATAGATAGAATATATATATATATATATATAGAATATAGATCCATGCAGGTCCATGCAGCACAACATGGGAAGACAAGTCCTTTTCAAAGTTTTTCAAATTGATGGTGACTTCAATCTGGTGACCACCGGGGACCAGCATTGCTTTCCCTTTGTTTTAACCCACTTAGGCTGGTATTGCTAGAATTTATACAGTGAATTTGATTGAATTTGATCATGTATGACTGCGTCGTGGAACGTTGGAGGTACCACGGGAGATGCATCCAACGCGCCAAGTTTTGAATCCAGAGTTCAATCGCGGCTAGACCACCCGTGAACCGGATCAGAAGAGGTGTTTGCAGAATGTGCCAACAAGCTCTGCAACTCGCTCAGATTAATGCAGCTCCCATTTGCCACGGTATGACGGTATGCCGCAGTATTCCTTTTGTCTCCTGAACTGATTGGAGAATATTCAAGATTCCATGTGGAGATGAAGGTTGGTTCAATACTGTGTGCCTGTGTACCTGCGTTCACAGCTGTCTTTGATGCACCTGGCGGTGCCATACATGAATGTCCCCTTTGGACGTGCCGTGAAAGCGGCCGATTTTTCCAATATGGAGTCACTTCATCAGCACTTGGGATCGCAGGACGAAATGCAAAATCAGAACCAACCTATTGCGCCTATTCCATCCTAATCCAATATTTAGAATATTTATAATTCAACATATTCAACCTCATCCAATGTTACCTTGGGCTGAGAAAAGCTGAACCCGAATCGTGGTCAAATTAGGTCGAGGAAAAGTTGAGCCTAGTGACTTGGCATGTTTTGGTACCGTTTTTTTGTTTTTTCTGCGGTGTTTATGTTCAGACTTCAAGGGCTCACTTTCACGCAGACTTTCCATGCTTATTCCATCCGAACTTGACGGGTATTTCCCACAATGGAAGTCTTATCAAGAAAGCTAGCGCTACTCTCTCTCTCTCTCTCGCGCTTGATTTAGTTATTGCCGTCACCACCATCAGCAGTAGCATTGCTTTTGGTCACTGCCAGCGGCAGCATTCACTTCGTGTTTGTTCTCGTTAGTATATAGTATTAATTATAGTATTAAATATAGTAATAGTATCAGAATCATTGAGTCTGATGATCTCCACTCCACTCCAAGACTTGCCAAGGATCAGTCCATCTCCCCCTCACCGCGGGTTTGTTCTCCCATCTCTCAGTTGCTGGTCGTTAGTTTTTTGATGTTGCAACTACTTTTATGGTCTTTTATGTTATATTATATTGATGCTTCATCCTCAACCTACACACCTTGGATTTCCATTAATTTTGATTTGCAGGAACATTTGATACAGCAGATTACCCTGCATTACCCTGCTTTCCGCTGCAGTGCCGACTACCGCAGCCCCCAGAATTTGTCGAAAAAGATCGATACCGGATCCGGGCGCCATGATAGGATGAAGATGATGAAGAGCCAGTCACCATCAGTCACAATTCACCATCATTCCACATCTCCCGGGGTTCAGGGGATGCTTTCAGATGAGATGCTTGGGGTATCTTGGGGTAAACTAGTGAAGCTGTGTAGATTGTGTAGAAGCATGGAACTTCCGCAGAAATGCTAAACTCATGACATTCCATTCGTAGATGGCGGGGCACACGTCATCAACCTGATCAATCTGATCAACCTGACATCCCGGCAGCGGTTCGCAAGCGCAACACAGCAAGGCAGGTGGCCACACGGATGAAGAGTCCATGATACATCATGAATCATCATGATACATTCTCATCTATGTCTGCCTATTTTTTGTAGTCAAAACACATCACAACTCGCAAGTCTACACCAATCTACACAAGACCATGACAGGAGATGAGAAAGTTCAGAAAGTTGAGAAATGTTGAGAAAGTTGGAGAGACCGCCGCACCGGTGTCAAGTCAAATCTGTTGAATCTATTGAACAGGGCAAATATGCTCAACCAAAGGCAGCTAATATACAATCAAAAGCGGATCTTGATCTTGGTTTCTTACGGTCTCTTTGGCATTCAGAAATGTTCAGAAACACAATAGGTTTAGAAAGCAGATAGCATCACGAAGCAATATTCTGGGGTGCCATGTCGCCCGAGTTCGAAGCTTAGCATAGCTCTGCAGTGCGACATGATGCGACATGATGCGATGCGACATGCATGTGTCGCGTGTCGCGTGTCGCGTCGATGTGCCACGAGGCCATCGATGGAGCCATCGGTGGAGCCGTCGGTGGAGCCGTCGGTGGAGCCACCGGATCCCGCGGCGGATCCCGGAGGCAGTGAGATCTCAAGGCGCAGCCGGGCGCAGCCCACCCTAGTGAAACTGGAAGATATTGGAAGATATGGAAAGAATTGGGAATGCTTTCCTATGTTTTCCATTGTTTTCCTACTCCTGGAAAGATCTGGAAAGAATGGTGTAAGTGGTGAATCTGGATGAATCCTGGCGAATTGGAGGATGAGGCAATTCACAAACTGAACGCTACTAGAAGAGTGTGTACCTCAACAGTGGAGAAGCTGCTATCCCACTATGATTTTACGTATCCCCACTATGATTTACTTGAAGCAAACTATAGTTTGCGTAGGACAATGTAGGGATAAAACATGGAGGTGGTGGAATGTCAAATGGATGCCATTTTGGCTCCAAGAACCCTTTTGTTGAAAGGGTGAGGTTCGGGCTTTTGCCAGGTGTTTCTAGGTGAGGTACTGCTATGTCCGCGAGTGCCTCGCCTGGTGGTACCGACTTGCAAGGTCTGGCTACGCTGGACGATCTTAGGGGATTCCTATGGATTCCTTCATGTGGGGGACCTCTGGACCGCGATCGTTCATCAGATTGGTGACCCAGGACCCCATGTTCAAGTCGCTGCTGCTCTTCCTGCCCCGGTCATCGTCCAGAGCTCCGTTTCTGTCACCCTTGCCAATGGTGACAACTTGACGGCAGTGCAAGCCACTCATGTGGGGCTGTTATGGCGGACGCCAAGGAAGCTAGTGCATTTCTGGGCTGGATTGCCCGACACTGCGTTTAGAGATGTGGAGCAGTGGCGTCTGGCAGACCCGTCAGTGATGCTGGTGGTCAAGGCGCGGGCCCTCCTACAACGGCGATTGGCGGTGGACAAGTGAAAGAACGAGTCCTAAAGATGAGCTTGCTGCTGGATCAAGCTGACGATTCAGAATTGACGCCTGTAACAAGAGATCAAGTTGTTTCGGGTGTATGTCCCTTTGGGGGGTGGGTCTTATCACATGAAAGGATTTCCAGGCCCGCAAAACTATCAACAATGGAACACATCCTGGCGTGTGTTTCGCACAGCAGCCATAATGCTGGGCATAGCATCATTGTCAGTACTACCACTGTACGAGAAGACCATTAAGAAGTTGGTGATTCAATAGCCCCAATGTTGGGTGTTGATATGCTATGCCGAAGATAAGGGAAGAGCTGAAAAGTCAGGTAAAATCCGAAGAAAAATTCAACATGATAAGCTTGCCGGAAAGGAGATGCCCAGTGACTGGACGGAGGACAACCCATGGAACGCCTGCCTACGGGCCTTGGCGACCGATGAAGACTAGTGGAGTGAACAAGTCCTCTTTGGAAAGCAGCAGGTGGTCGTGGTGTTTTGATGGCTCCCGCGGAAAAAGCCGCCCTGACTCATGCGCCGGGAGGTCATGCACACATTGGAAGTGGAGTCCAAGCTGAAGATTGGCGAATCGTGACAAAAGGGCCGCAAAGCAGAGACCAACCAAAGCAGACCGCGATGAGCTGGAGCTCCCCCGCAAACGTGGAAACCCTTCAGATGGCCGCGGCGGGGGACAAGATAAAGGAAGAGGCAAAGGTAAGTCCAAGGACCAGGCAGCGACTCAGACCTGCTACTCCTTTGCAAATGCATCTGGCATTTGTGGGCCTGTGGAGCCAGGTGGAACATCCCACCGATGCCGCCGAAGAGCATGGCGAGGTGAAGGTGGAGTCGGACGATGGTCGAGAGGCCAAAGCTGAATGGAGAGCATCGAGGCCCGTCAAAGAGGAGGACACGGAGAAGGAGCAGGCTGATTCCCCCTTGGGTTCCGGTGCGTGCGTGTGGATGAGGCTCTCAAAGCTGCCAAGACGTTCAAGGAGTTTATGGAGAGACGGAGATTTAACTTCGTGCATTTGTTTTGTGGCGCAAGGGACGTCTTGGGGGAGGCGATCACGAAGATGGCGGGTCTGCAGGGCATCAATGTGAGAATTGTGTCGTTGGACAAGGCCATTGCCCAACCCTACAACGATTTCCTGGAGTTGGCGAGGACTGGAGAGATTGATGTGGCCCACTCGGGTTTTCCATGCGGCAGTTTCAATCGGGCCCTGCAGTTTACTGCGGACCTGTTGCAGAGCCAGCGTTTGAGAAAGGTCCCGGACTGTGCCACGTTCGAGAATCCCGCGGGATCAGAGGACCAACGAGAGGGGCCGGCTTGGTGTTTGCCTGAGGTGGACAAGTTCATGGGCGACTTCGACTGTGAATCCGTGGGTTCCAAACAAAAGAAGAGGACCCGATGGTGGAAGCCAGGCAAAATTGGTGGAAAATTGCCAGGCATGAAGGCGCTAGGTCGGAAATGCAACTGTCCAAAGCATTTTAAACATGAATCTTTGATTGGGAAGGAAAAGACATCCAAAGCTGCCCAATACCCCACGGAGTTGTGTATGGAGCACGCAAAACTTTTGATTCGAAAGTTCAGAACCGTTTTCGAACTGGAATGGTGGCGACATCAGCACAAGAAGAAGCAGACCAGCTTCAACTCAGTTAAGGAGAAGTGGGCCGCGTCTAGGGAAAGGCTTGCTATTGGCAAGCCTCTGTGGACAACAAGACTATGAAGGAGTTGCGAGGGTGCAAACGGGCCTGGGACAAGGACATCGATAAGGACCGGTTCCCGACACCAAGCAGGCCATCAAAGAAGGCCAGAAGGGACGAGGAGAATTGAGAAATCCAAAGCTTGCGCTGAGGAGGTTGGCTGTGGTGAAGGAGGCAGGCAGAGACGTGGCACGCCTGTGGAACCTCGTCATAGATCGCCCAGAAGCGTTGGAGGCGGCTTCCTCTTACGGGTCGGACTGGTGTAGCTTGGACGAGAGCATCGTCAAGGAGTGCAGTGGCGAAGCTGATGCGCGTGGAGGACGAGCCCAAGGTTAGCTTAAGGGGGCTTGCAAGCATCATTTTGCGTACCTCTTTACAGCCGCAATTTTGGGATGCTTGGTAGAAATTCAGCGGCGATCCAGAGCCATGCATCGGGAAGTGGGCCCGTGAAGGTGTGCCTCTGGGCATGGCGGCATCTATCCCGTCATCGAAAAGAGTCTTTTCCTCCAGCGATGGACGTGGCGATCGATGCGTACGTCCCGGGGAGACCAGATGGCCTGCAAAACTATTCATCTATGACGGACAACCTGGAGGCGGCCGAGTGCGAAATCAATCGCCTTGTGGACAAAGGGTTTGCAATCATCATGCCAACGGAGGAGGCATGTGAGACCTTCAAGGAGGGCACCATGTCCCGGTTAGCCCTCATATCCAAAATGAAGGACACCGGAATGAAGCACCGCATCATAATCGACTTGAGGCGGTCAAAAGGAAACGATCGGCGCTCTGTCAATGAAAGGATTGTTCTGCCCCGCATCATCGACGTCATCAAGGGCATCCAGGATCTGTGGCGCCACAGGGGCGAGGCGGTGGACAACCCGGAGTTTCAGGCCGAAATGATGGGATGTGACTTATCCGATGCTTATTGCCACTTTGATGTGGCATCCCCGGAACTGGGACATTGCCTGGCCCCACATCCGGACGGTCAGAATGTTATTTTGTTTAAGCCATGTTGTTTGGCTTTAAAGCAGCTTTAAAGCAGCTCCTCTGATCATGGGGCGTTTGTCGGCAGCTCCAGGATGTGGCCGGCCCTTTTGGAGGAGCATCAAAAGATGGTTCAGACCTACATGGACAACCCCTTGGTCACTGTCATCGCGGCGATGCTCCTGTCCACCGCGAGGGTGCTCGGCCTGAACCTGTCCTATGAGAAGGGCCTCAGGGGGACCAGGGGGACCAGGGGGACGTGGATTGGAGTCACCATTGAAGTCGACCAAGAGACCAGGGAGATCGTGTTGGACATCCCCCGAAAATTGGTGGACGACTTGCTGGAGAAGCTGCGGGGAAACGGCATGATCCCTCTACGATTGCGCTCGACCACATTAAAATTAAGGTGGGCGGCAGGAATATACCCCATGGGCGGTGGCAATCTGCTATGGTGTGGTCGCCGACGCCAAGAGGGACCTGAAAGAGGGAATTGAACATGAGAGGGCAGCCCGTCGCGAATCAGACGCCAGACCCAAGAGTGGCCTTGTGGCGGTCAGGAGACTTGGAGCTGGCGCGGCAATGGCTGGTTACCATCCTGGAACTGGAAGAGGTGTGGCGTGTCCGCAGAATCCCTTTGGCACCAAAACCGCCGCAGTGGGCACTGACCACAGACGCGTCACCTTTTGGATTGGGCGTGGTGCTGTCAGCGCGAAGAGAAACATGGCAGCAAACCATCGGCGTGCCGTTTCGTAAGGCCGCGGGCCAAGCTGCTTTGGAGGCTTGGGCAATTCTGTTGGCCATCCGCTTTTGGCGGGCCAAAATTAGGGGCGACAAGCTGCTGATCAAATCGGACAGCACTGTTGCCTTAGCCCTCACAAAGAAGTTGAACTCTGGCACCCCATTGGGTGGTGGTTCAGCTTGGGATGCAATGCAAGTGTCCGAGGTGACCCCATCACTTGCCCGGTCTAGGCCGGGCTCAAGGGGGGCTATGCCAAAGGGGCTGGTGGGGCTGACGATCCGGGTGCCCAACGAAGCATGGGCACTGGAAACGTTGTTGCCCCCTCCTGGCCAGGTACCTTCGAGTGGGGTCGTCAGGTTGTGAGAAGTGAGAAAGGGAAGGAAAAGTGAGGGGGGTCACGAGTGTGAAAATTTAGAGCACTGTAGAGTCTAGAGTCGCATGCTGTAACATACAAATGTGTCTGTATGTTTGTCCCACAGCCATTTGTTTTCATCATGGAGGTAGTCGTTCAACTCGCGGGTGGATGACGACGTTTTCACGCGGCTGCAGCTGGGCCTGTTGCTCGGCTTGGTGACTACACCAACGGCGTTGGCATGGATGTGTTGCTGCACAGGAAAGTGCTACAGGCGCGGTGGACCACCAATGCAAGAGCGTGCAGACTTGGGAGCCTTGGGAGTGATCCTCACCAAGTAGAGGGGACGCATCGGAGAGAAAAAGGGACATCACTTGCACCCCAAGGCGACAGAAAAGTCACAAAACGAAAATTTGGAGAACAGGAACTTGATCCTACGGGACATGGAACGCAGAGCTCGGCCCATCATGAAAGAATTGGAAGTTCGTCGAGCGGGCTGGCAAGCTCATCGGGAACAAGCGGGGGAAGAAGCGCATCAGATGGACGCGAGAAGGTCCTACTCCACGAGGTCCACGGATTAAGCCTGCTGGACTTTGTTAGGCCGGGATGCGTCAGGAGCCCTGCGCCCAAAGAAGAGGCTGTGAAGTTGTCGGCCTCAAATCAACATCGCCAGCTCAAAGAAGTTTTCGACAGTGGTGGACAAGTTCAAGAAGAAATTCTTCGCCAATACTGCAGAAAAGTTAAGAAGCTGCAAACGGAATGAGGCAATGAAATTGGCACGCCAAGCTGCAGGTACCAACCAACCGTTGCCGCTAAGCAGAGACACGGTAGAAGGTGTGGCCGCTGCCCTCAAGGAAGCCGGACTCAAGTCTGGGCAGCAATACATGACAGATCTAAAGCTAATGTACATGAAGCTGGTTTTGATATGTTTCGATGTGGAAGCCTGGTTGAAGAGAAGCTTCGACTTGTGCAAGAAGAGTTTGGAGCGGGAGAGAGGCCCAGTCACCAGGGCCATGGAGGTGAAGGTCGAAACCGTTCCAAGACTAGAACTCCTGGGATGCCCTGGTTGAGCGCCAAAATGTTCTTGTGGGCAGCCATTTGGATGCTTAGAGAGATTGAAGTTCGAAATATGAAGGTGGGTGACGTCAAACTTCGCGGCTCGGAGAGGGCAGTCACTATCTGGTTGCCTGTGTCAAAGTGCGACCAGCAGGGCATGGGTGTAAGGCGCACACTCAAATGCAACTGCCGTGACTCTTACTTTGATTGGTGCCCCAGGAAGTTGGGTCACAAGCTCGTCATGGACGCCAAGTTGAAGGGCATGTTTACAGACGCTAGGTTGTTTCGAGACTTCAGAGGGGCCGGCACATCAAAGACCGGAGTCATAAAGAAATGGAAGAAGACTTTTGGTGAGGATGCATCTGGTCACAGCCCGAGGCGAAGCGGGGCCATGTTTTACATGAGGCAAGGCTTGCCCATCCAAGAGCTCGCCTTTTTGGGAAGGTGGAAGAGCAGCGTGGTATTGCAATACACTGGGGAAGCTCTTCAGGAAAAGGCAGTTGAAATCCTTCAGCCGACTGGACATTCAAATGTCTCAATCAGGACTACAAACGTGTCAGCGGAAACTGAGTCGTTTCTACCGAAGGAAAACAAATTTCAAGCAAGCCCTGAAACGATTAACGAACGGGATATTTCTCACACGTTCGACAAGCCCAAGGATTTATGGGCGGTGACAAAAGGACGAGGCTGGAAAAATCGTCCCAAACATCGAGTTACCAAAGCAGCCTGGACTCTACCCATCAAATCCTCGACCACCGCTTGTGGCTGGCAGTTTGCCAACCATTCCTCAGAATTTTACTTTCTCACCTGTTCGCAGGTGGACAAGGCGAAGTGCAGCAAATGTGAGAACCACCACAAGGCGCAAAATGTCGAAGAGGCAGAACAGCGCCTGATGAAAATCAATGAAAGAACCTACAAGAGGTCAACGCAAAGCGACATCTATGGATGTCAAATCCACCAATGTGAAAATGAATCCTGGAGGGAGGGTGGGGTTTGAGCTTGAAGACCGAAGTTGTCTGTAATTATATAATATTGTATGTATGTAAATATATATATAGAGAGAGAGAAAAAAAAAAACATTTTTATGCTATGGTGTCACGTCGTGTCACCGCCCAAACAATTCCAAATCTGTGAATCTACGGGCGGGAGATAGGAAGAGCGCCCTGCTTGGCAGAGTTCCCTCCTGACTTGATCCCATTGCAGGTACGTTCCAAGGCAAGGGGTGTCGCTATATGTCGCTGGTTGGGATGTAACATGATGTAATTGCGTTATATCAGTGTAATCAAGTGAGGTCACAGAAGCACCTACTGCACAATCTGCGCACTGGGATGCCGTGCAGTTCTCGACTGACACTGTCTTTGGTTTTCGCTGGTTTTGCCAGATTTTTCAGATCATGATAAGACTATACAAATACAAAGGTTGCAATGTTGTGAGATGTTGTGATGTTTTTTGGTGCGGCCGATGTCATAGCTTGCATCCAGGAACCTCGTTCGCAGAGCCTCGTTTTTGGAAGGCAACTGGGGGAGCGTCTTGGAATGTCTTGGGATGGGTAATTTTGCTGAAGAAGCATCAAGACTAACTAGTGAAAAGTAATGAAGATTTATGAAAGGAAACAAACATGTCCGGTGGCTTGGCGAGGATTATGGGCTGAGTCTAAAAATGCGGCAGAATCCAGGTTCCCGACGGTTCCCGACGGTTCCCGCGGGTTCCCGCGACGGTTCCTGACGGTTCCCGACGGTTCCTGACGGTTTCCGACGGTTCCCGACGGTTCCCGACGGTTCGTTGTGTTAGGAGGCCTTGCGATGCCTCGTGATCCCTCACTTTTCTATATCCAAGCGTGCCATCTTGTGCACTTTCCATTCAAGGGTGAGCTTGTGGGAATGGGATCTAATGGGAACAGGTGCTAATAATTGCTAATGATTGCTGTGGCTGGTGCTGTGCTGATAGGTGATGATGGCAATTTGCATGACGTCCACGAATATGAAGTTCAAAGCGGGGTATCGCCGGAATTCTCTCGCATTCACTCCTCGGAGTTTGATTCAGAGGCACCGGACCGGTGAAAAACTGGGTGACTTGGTGACGTGGTGACCGTAACATTGGCCACGCTCAGGCACTTCTGGAAACTATGCTCAGGGTTAGGTATACGCAGGGTGCTTGAAGAGAGTCCAATACAAAAGTCTAACCGCCAACCGCAAATAATTTGGCAAGCATCCCTTTCGCATGAAACTCATTGCATGCATACCCTCACATTTTTCACAAAATACTCGTTCAGACAAAAGATACCACAGTGGCGCGCCAGCGTGAGGCTGACAGCAATTGCGATTGCAACTTGTCTACGGGGAAAATGGATGGCAAAGCACTCCACAGTCGGCATTTCTTTGAACTGGAAAATTTATAGATGTTACTGGAAAAGGACAGTTGCTAATCGGGGAAATCGAATGAAATTGATGCTTTGACATGCTTTGATATCAAAGCTACCGGGCAAGCCCTTCTTCAACTAACCTTAATCACTTAATCCACCTTAATCCTGACAGACTTGTCGTTTCTTTTTGGGGTGGGCAGAGCTTCCGACTCCAGTTGACACGTCTCAAGTTGTCAATTGTCCTGCGCCAAGATGTTAAGCCAAAGCTGATCCTTGGGGCAAACTTCATTTCGGGACGGCGGAACTCCGTCCCCACTGGCATCCACGACAAGAGGCCCAAAGCACGACGGAGTGGGAAGGGGCATTTGAATGGTGCTCAATTTGACAGCAAACCCTATTTCTTGATCTCTGTTGTTTTGACTAGGCTGGATTGTAGCGCAGGGCCCGAGCGAAAGAATCTATCATTCATTTTAGTAGCCTGCTATGGTCCACACGGAGTGGAGAGCCAGATTCAGACACGCGGAGCTGCTGAGAGCAAAAGATCAACTTGGAGACGATGAAGTACAGTATTTGGATTACGTCTCGTGATTTGAATTTGGAACGCTTTAGATATCTTTTGATCATGTTGGCACAGGCCGCACTAGCAGGCCCAAGATAGTGTTGGCGTTTGTGTCACTGTATTCACCTCGTCTACCATGGTGGATTCTCAGATGTTCTCAGTTCTGATCTGCAGATCTGCTCGGATTGTGCACCTTTTCCTTCGGAATCCGCTGGTGCGGAACGGAATGGGAATCTTGACCCTGTGGCCCCGGCATGTTTGCAGGACACATCATGATTCATGCGGACATCCACCCGTCCACCATCGTCCACCCATTCACCCAATATACGCACACAGATGTACGGATGCGTATGTATGCATACACACACTCATACAATATATCATGTTATATGTATATTATATATATACACATAATAATATAATATATATATATACGTGATATAATATATATATATATATAGATATAGATATAGATATAGATATATGCGTATGCATATTTTTTATTTTTAACCAGCCCCCGCAACAAAAGAGTGTCTACCATTCTTATCCATGTTTGCACGTTCACTGATTATATTATTTGGGAAGTAGAGGAGACATGATTGCGTGTGACAGTTTTCACAGTAACTTGTAGCATCTTGTGACATGTTTCACATGACCATCTACTTATGGCTCACGCCTGTGCAGAAAAGGTGTGACCGCAGGGTTTGAACTGCCTTAAACTCCGTTCATGGTAGCGGAGCTGCTGGTGTGAAAGAACTGTGAAAGCTGCAGCGTGTGAGAAGGCTGCGACGAGTGTGGCACAACCTGGGGTTGCATTTGCAACAGTTGCAGCTCAGCCAGAGGGCGAGGCGCCGTTTGGCTGCCACTTTCCCTCGTGAGGACTAAGTCCACTTGGGTGCTTCACCTGAGGAGGACATGTCCACTCCAGAGATGCAAGCCTTAGCTGGCGAGCTGCAGACTCTAAGACAAGAGTTGTTGCTGAAGGCAGAGGCAGGAACACACCCAGGAAGTCGAACGGGTACAGCAAGAGAGCGCCCAGAGGCTTCAATCAATGGGCGAGCCTCATGCCTTCCAAGTGTGACCTTCAGTGGGCGATCCTCACTGATCCAACAACCTTTATATGTCTTGTTTAAAAAATGCAGCGTTGGCTCCAGTCAAGTCACAAATGTGCAAGGAAAATGCCTGCACAAGAGAAAACAAGTGAAGGCTCGACCTCATTGAAAACCATATGGACAAGACAACTTCTGAAAATGGGCACCAAGAACGAGAGCGAGAGATTGCACAACTTCTGAGGAAACAAACCTTGAGGTAGAAACGTCATCAGATGAAGTAAGGACAAATGAACTTAAATGAACCGAAGAAAACCAAATGGACATACCCAGGCACTGGGGTGCAGGAAGCTATGCACTTAGATTTTTGCAGAGGCTCGCCCTGCTTCACAATAATTTGCGGGGGAACGCGCTTTGTTACATATGTGGATGCAGGAGCAAAAAAAAGCGTGTGTGCGGGAGGTGGGGGTGATTGTGATTGTTTGATAGTTTGCGTGGCGAACCTCATGGAAACTAAAAAATCGAACCATGCGTGGGCTCGAACATGTTCCAAAAAAGGATCAACTTGTTCCAAAAAATGTTTTGCCGCAATGTTTGAACTCAAGTTTTTCCGTCCCCTTTTGAGGCCCGACCCGCAAGGAGGAATGCTGTGCCCTTACTGTGGCGAGGTCCGCTATACTCCAAGGAATGGAGACCTTGCCAAGTAAGGGAACAAAAACATGTTGTTGGCAATTATGATGGTTGCCGCATTTGCGACCATCTCCCTGCCACAACTCAAAGAAGATTGGTGGAGAAAGTGGAGTGGAGGTATTGGTATTTGATGGAGCCACCGGCCCAAGCTGCATTGGAGAACTTGGCGCGCCGGGCCCATCAGGAACCTCCAATGACGAAGGAGCGGCTGCACCATTCTTTTCACACCAACCCAAATCAGGTTGGAGTTGGAGAAAAGATTCCGTGCAAGCTCTTCAAAGTCCTTTTCGGGCCCTACGCGGAGGAAGCTGGGATTCAAAAGAGCAGAAAGGCAGCCGACCTACTGGAGGTCATCATGGAGATGGCGCGGAACCAAAATCATTACCTGTGGAGACAGCTGAAGGAGTTCATGGACATGGTGCATTACTTGCAGGTCTACAGGGAGATTTTTCCACCGGTGTGCATTCTTCGACCTGTTTTTGGCATGAGGTGGCCCGCATCTCATTTGTTATTGCCTTGAAGTCTTAAAGGGACAAAAGGCATTTCTTGGCAAAACTCAGGACGGGCAAAGCTCAGGACGACCTTTCTTGGCTTGGCGTTGGCAAAAAAGGTTGGGGTGGGCAGCGGCAGCTGTGTTTGCTTGAAAACGATCTTTTACACATATGTTTGGAAAACCAGTCTGTTTTTTTCTTGTCATGGGCGAACATCACTGTTTTTTTTTGCATTTCTAGCAGGCAAGCCGCATTTTTCCAAAAAGTTGATATCTTGGAAAGTCAACGTGCAGGAGCTATAACTGGTTAAAGTCAGCGTAAAAGCCCACGTGCATAACAGAGTTTATAAAACCGTAAGCGCCAAAACCGTACAAGTGGATAGCACGATATGCCGCATTTCTTCTGAGGAGGTTTCGTATTGGAGATGACGGTAAAGGGCAATCGGATGTGAATGGTGGCGACCGACTGTGGTTTTCGGCGAGCAGATTCTGTTTAAGCCAGTTGGGGCCGTTGGCAGAAAAAGGAGTTCACCTTTAACTTTGGAACCCCGAGTTGCAATGGGAAGGTACATCGGAAACAGGAACGCGGATCTGTTGGTGATGACACCCACTGCAGTTGTCAAAGGCTACTCCCGGCACCGCCGAGCAGAAGAAGATCGTTGGACCACAGAAGGATTCGAAACTCTCCGAGGACTTCCTAGGAAAATGACGTATCCAGTGGAAAGAGCACCTCCAAACCGTGTAGACATGCCTGCACTGGTTGGAGAGCAACCAAAACTACCAAAACCCGAAGAGAAGAAAGACTTCAAGTCAAGTAACCTCTATGTGCTGAAAAGCGACATCGACAAACATGGATACACCCCACTCTGTCCAGGGTGTATCGCCCAAATGGAACCGCGGCCAGAGCACACAACGAGGAATGCAGACTGCGAATCCAACGAAAGCTGATGGAAACAGACCAAGGCAAGGAAAGAGTGAAGAAAGCAAAAGAAAGATCGGAAGCAGACTATGGTCGAAGAGGCAGGAAGAGACCGGCGCTCGAGGGACGACCGCCACCAGATGTACCTGAGGTGGCGGCACCAGAAGCTGCAGGAGCACCTCTCGAAGCACCAATGGAAATCGCACCTGCACCGCCACAATCCGAACAGAGACGTGGACAGAAAAGAGATCCACCTGACATCGGCGACCTCTACAGGGAAGAGGGCCATCACCCGGCTCCACCGATGACCCAGATGTAGTGGTCCAGAGCCAACAAGGGAGATCCAGTGGCTCAGGAGGGGCAAACCCCGTTCCTGATTTAGCAATGGATGGAGGACCTGGAAGTCCACCAGAACCACCACTGTCCGAAGATGTGCAAATAGGACTCATCGAGAGAGCGTACCATGACATAGGAGTCAAGCGCGAGAAACAGGAAGCGAAGACGTTGTCCAAGCTGGTTGGTTCACTAGGTGCGGACTACAAGTCTGAGATTCCTGTGAACAACGGGTTATGTTTCAGCCTGGAACAAGACGGGCTGAAGCCTTTGAAGCTGCACAAGGAAACGGATGTCGAGACTCTCTATCGGAGACTGGAAGAAAACAAGCCAAAGCTTGTACTGGGACTACCTCCAGACGGACCATTCGCTGCTGTTACAGCGAAGCTACAGCTACTCTGAATCATAGAAGGCGACAAAGGAAGTTGTCAGACAGAGACAAGAACAAGCACGAAAGCAACTGCGTTCGTGTGTGGATGTTCTAAAGAGACAGGACAATGAAGGGCAATACTTTCATCAAGAGTGCCCAAGAGGAACGAAATCCACCGAACAAGCGCGCTCTACCAAGAAGCCAGTGAAGAACTCCACACGGCCGATGGACCAATATGTATCTGGATCGTCGACGAGTCTGGCAAACAGATCTCTGGAAGCAAGTCAAGAAGAAAACGCGCTGGATAACCAATTCAGCTGCAATAGCCTCATCACTCAAGAGAGCATGCAAGCAATCAGGGCCACGAATTCTCTCCTGGAAACGATACCTCTCGTTCGAGGAGGGGAAGGTCAAGGCAAACCTCAGATACCCGCCAAAGCTTGCTCATGCAATCGTGATGGGTATCAAAGCACAGCTGATATACTGGATGGTGAAATGCGAGAAATTGGCCACGTAGGCAGACCGGACCCGCACGAAGAAGCCAACTTCGAGGAACATCATCACAATGTTTACCAAGCGCAAAAGAGTTGTATGTGAAAGAACCAGTGATCGATGCCAACACAGGTGCCGAGCTTGACCCAAAGAAAGTCGCAGCCGCTCGGGCTACAGAGTTAGCCTGGTGCAACGACAAAAGGTGTATGAAAAGGTGTATGAAAAGATCGATGGGTCGATCTGCCATGAAGAAAGGGGAAAACCACCGATAATCTGAAATGGATTGATCGCAATACGGGCGATCAAGAAAACGAGAACTACTGTATCGCTCACGTCCCGTAGTGAGAGAACTGAAATCTGAAGGACAGGCAGCACTGATCCCTGAGAACGCACTGCTCTCATCAATGCCGCCTTTAGAGGCGCTTAAGCTGATGTGTTCGTTACTAGTCACGTTGCACGCTTCGTGCAATGGCAGCGCAATGCCACTGAAGCTTATACAGACATCTCGCATGCGCATTTCTACGGAGTTTTGTTTGTTCGTACACGGAGATGACTTTCTTGTCCTATAGCGGACGAGGAAGGCCATGAGTTCGTTGACCAAGTTCTAAAAGTCAAGATACGAGTTCAAGTGCGATGGACACATTGGACCGGGACAGACGAAGCAAACCATGTCTGTTCTGAATCGTTTGTTGGCTTATCATCCCGAAACGGGAATGATCAGCTATGAAGCTGACCCAAGACACTCAGAAGCACTTCTGAGCACTTCTGAGAGAACTGAACTTGGAGAAAGCAGAGCCTGCAAAGACACCTGCGGAGAAGAAGAAACACCGAGAAGCTATGAAGACGCTGGAATCGCCACCGTTAGATGAAATGCAACGTCAATACAGATTCCTTACCATGAGAGCCGCTTTCTTGGCACAAGACAGACCTGATATCGCAGAAGCGACCAAGTCGTTGGCATGAAGTCAATGACCTGAAAAGGTTAGGTCGTTACCTGAGGGGACGACCGCGTCTTGTTTACGAATATTGGCCACAGCGATTCCAGATGGAACTGGCTGTGCTCTGCGATTCTGACCACGCGGGATGTATCATCACGCGGAGGTCAACTAACTACAGGCCTAGTAACTATGTGAGGACGACACTGTATCAAGCATTCAAGCAACATCCAATCCACAATTTCGCTTTCAAGTGGCGAAAGTGAATACTACGCGATCGTGAAGGCCGCAGCAACAGGGTTGTCGATACAAGCCCTACTATTTGATTGGAACCTCGAAACAAACCTGAAGGTCAAGTCAGATTCTTCAGCAGCAAGAGGAGTCACACAGAGCAAGGGTTAGGACAAACCCGCCATGTAGAAACATGGTTTCTCTGGGTAAAAGGGAAAGTCCAGAGAAGAGTACTGGAGCTCGAAAAGGTTGGAACAAACCACGATGTTCAGACCTGCTCACAAAGCCATTGCCCCAAGCAGCTGCCGACAAGCACCTGAAGTCAATGAACCTGTGAAGACCACAATGCTGAAGGCAGTGGGTGCAAAGCAGCTAGTCTGAGGCCAATGGGTAAGAAGACCTTACCGCCTGGCCTAAGAGGGGTGATTGCGTGTGACAGTTTTCATTGTAACTTGCAGCATCTTCTAAGATGTTTCACATGACCGTTTACTTATGGCTCAAGGCTGTGCAGAAAATTTGGTGCGACCGCAGGGTTTGAACTGCCTAAAACTCCGTTCAAGACATGAGGAGACTACTATATTTCAAGACATGCTGCGCACTTTTTTTCCGACAAACACTTTCTCGGCTGGGGAAATTGAAAAGGACTTGTTCTTTTCTAAACAGTGCTTTGTTGGAAAAAACCTTCACTTGTTCAAAGAGAAACTGCGCAATTTTCAAACATAGTGTTTCCTTTAGAGGAATGTTGCTGTGCTTTCTGAAGCGGGCATATACTTTAATTATTGATCTAAGTATATTGCATATTTAGTACTAGCTAAGAACATAAAACTTTTGAAAAAATTAGCCACTTTGAAAAAATGATCAAACTGAACAAGTTGAGAACACTGGCAAGAAAGAACTTGCGTTCTTCCGTTTACTTCAGTTATCTTCTGGAAATTCATAGCGTGTTCAGTGTTTTCAGTTGGTTCAAGTTGTTTCATTTTTTTTCGGTTTTGGTGATGTCGTGGTGGGATATTGTCACGTCCGGTCACGTCGCCACCTGGGATATTGGGGATGGTTCACAAACTCTCCGCGCCAGGGTGGATGCTGTCCTCACCTGTGTAGACATCGATGCAAGAGCTGGAGGTCCTGAAAAGTGCGATACGGGCGATACGCATCGATATGGGATATGTCGTTTGTAGCTGAATGTAGATATGTGTTACAGGTGCGCATACATAAACAATAATATACATATATAATATATCAATGTACATGGATATACTCCAGTCAAGAGTTGAGTGCAGTGTTTCAGAATTTGTCATCGGATTGATGGAAGTTGTCCATGCTTCCAAGAAATTATTCACGTGTCACACCATTTGTCATCGTTTTACATTCGTGTTCGACAGCTCTCGCTGGAAGCTCTTAACGATACCGTTCCGATAATACTATTTACATATACGTATACATATACATATACATCATATACATCATATACATCATATACATCATATACTACATATACTACATATTCTACATGTACTACATGTACTACATGTACTACATATACTACATATACTACATATACTACATATACTACATATACTACATATACTACATATACTACATATACTACATATACTACATATACTACATATACTACATATACTACATATACTAC
>Ga0126342_10007000_pt1 | contig 20090 bp, 18 predicted proteins | sample Cyp1metagenome_FD_92528 | JGI IMG/M metagenome (GOLD analysis project Ga0126342, IMG submission 92528) | Coral microbial communities from Lord Howe Island, Old Settlement Bay, Australia - Cyphastrea 1 metagenome | ecosystem: Host-associated > Invertebrates > Cnidaria > Coral ...
AGGATGATCAAGGATGATCAAGGATGATCAAGGATGATCAAAGAATTGTTGTGGGAAATTGGTTCTGCCAATACTTCTCTATAAAATTGAAGAACATGACATACATCCAAAGAGAACATATCCACTGTAGAATCGCAGTCCCTAAGACTCTCTGCTGACTAGTCCTCAGTGCTGTATTCAACATGAAATCTCTATAGAATCAGAGGCCTCAAGGTCCTCTATAAAATTGAAAGCGTTGACACTGGGTAGGTACCCCTTATTAAGTCAGGGGGTTAAAATGCACCATTTTCCAGGACCTAACGTTCCCGATTCTGTAGAGGAAATTCCAGGGGGGATGAATGTTCCTGTGACGTTTGTGTGACTATAACAGCAAAAACAAAAACCAAGACATCGCGGATTGGACACATGTATGTTTCTGTCTTTACATATGTGTATGTACAAGCATGATCAAGCATGCCCGTTTGCAAACATTCCATGTCGACCCTCTGACTTGTGCATTTGGCTTTGTGGCAGTGCACTACGCAGTCTACAAATAAACTGCATGGGAAGGGACAAATTCAAAAAGAAACCCACCAGTGGCAAACTAATTGGAAGGGCTCCTGAGCGGCTCCTGTTGGGGGGAAAGCATCCCAAAAATCTACTGAACAAAAGGGGAATGGCAGCGTAGGCAGCGCAGGTATAGCCACTTCTCGCCAGGAAAAAGAAGAACGGTATGTTGACAAACTGGATCAAACTCGCCTCGATGAATCCAAGATTGTCGAGGCAAAGACATAAAAAGAGTCTTAAAAAACCAAAAGAATTCACAATGGCAGTGTGAAGAACACGTGAACTTCACATAACTTCACGACACCAAAAACGACTTCAACAGACGGTGACGGATACGAGTCGTCTACGAGCCACGAAGGTGCATTGCCGAACCAACGCCAGAAGGAAATCTTCGTCTGAATCTGGGATATCTGGGAGTAGCCAGCAGGGGCCCAGGAAGCAGGCCTACAAAATCTACAAGCATCCGAAACAATCCGAAACAATCCGAAACAATCCGAAACTACAGCCCCAAAGCCCCAACTTCACTCTTGCGAGTTCTTCAACATGCATCAAGTCATATCAAGTCCATGAATCTAAGGAATACTCGCGGCACTCCATAGATCACAAAACTGCTTGATTTCGATGCAAAGCCAAGAGAAGTGTAGGATCCTTTTCACACAACGAATTGCTGACTCTCAGTCAGCCACTTTTGATTAACACCCCATTTCTATGCATGTCTCCGATTTGTCCTCGTCTGATCCACTCTGCTCAGTGTCGCTTTCGCTGGACACCTTGCACAAGTTTGGCATAGTTTAGCTATGTTGATTTTGTCAAGGCAAAGAAACCGTCCAATTTTATGAACTTGGAATTCGCAGTATTTCGGGGTGCGCAAAACAACAAAGGAACCTCCCTTGCAAAACCGATCCTGTTCTTCCGTTTCCTGCAAGTTACTGGCTTGAACAAGCAATGATACGTCGTGATAGACGCTATCTGATAGCCGGTGAATATCAGGACATATCAGGACCATCACTTTCCACCAGAGACGTCTTAGGACCGAACATGCGCAAACCACTTGCCATGTGCTCATGAAGATCATGCTCAAACGTTGTTAATACAATTGAATTTGAGGATGGGGAAAGCTGCATACGTTTTCTCTCGTGCCTCTCTAGAGGTGTCCCTTGATTCTCTTGAGTTGGTGCACTCGGTGCAGGCGAGGTCGACATAGCAATGGCTAAGTCCCTTCAGCGCTCGCACCATGTCAAACGCCCTAAATGAATTCTGAAACCTTCATCAAATTCATCAAGTAACTAACTGTAACTAACTTAGTATGGTATATTGTCTTGCCGTGTCTTGTGAATCCTTGTAAAAAAAAAAACTAAGCGTGTCTTCCATCAGCATATCTTCCAGGAGTAGAATCAGACTTGGTTTTCAAGAGATTGCCATCGCAGAAACACTGCTGCATGCAAACTGACCTTATATAAAGTCCTCGTATGCGTGTTTTGTTTCCCTGACACATCAATCGCAGCTGTGCAAACCTGTCTGACTTCTTCATGCGTTGTGCAAATTGTGCAGTCGGTTACATTTGGAGGCCAATCTGAGCGTTTGAGCATGTTTGAGCATGTTTGAGCGTGTTTGAGCGTGTTTGAGCATTCATATCATTCATTTGCAGCTGAATCGGATTGAATCGGATTGAATCGGATTGAATCGGATTGAATCGGGCGTGGAACATGCAACTGTCCTGATCACTCGACACTCTCAACATGATGACTTGGTTCAATCCACGTTGCCAATCCCACCTCAATCCACTTCCCGTCAATCTCGTTGGAATCGTAGTTTTGCATGCACGCCTGAGTGGTCTGATGTGGTTTGATGTGGTTTGATGTGGTTTGATGTGGTTTGATGTGGTTTGATGTGGTTTGATGTGGTTTGTGATGCAAAGTAGACACATACAGAATCAACCAAAAAAAAAACATCCTTTCTGGTGGGCCGGTGGGCCTCAACGGAGGAGCTATCTTTGAAGGTCACGAAACCAAAGCCTCGCGACCTAGACGCTGCTTGTTTCACTTTTAGCTGCCAAGAAATCTGTCATTCTTTCTCCAAACGTGATCTGAAAGTCCTTGATTTCCCCCACTGTTATCAGAACCTATTGGATGAGATGTCATGGTTCTGAACTTTCGATTCTCAACGCCACGGTCTAGCCTTAGTCGTTTCAAGTCGTGTGCCTCTCACTGATCCTTTGTCTCGCCTCTGCGTCCCAGGATCAATCATAACCACAGCATCCTGGCACCGGATCACAACAAAACTGCAGGAAAACCATGATCGAACGATCCGGGGAATGATCGAATGATATCGAATGATATCGAATGATATCGAATGATATCGAATGATATCGAATGATATCGAATGATCCATGAAGTATCCAGGATAATCCACTTTTCTGAAAGTTCCATCCAGAGACTATCAGACTATCAGAGTATCCAGACCGACTCACCAAGTTTTCACTGACCTGGCTGACCTGGCTGACCTGGAGCAAATGTCTGTGGCATTTCGCTCCGCTGCCTCGATGCTGCCATATTTCTCGAAGTATCCTGGCAACGAAAATGACAAGCCAACACCACAGTCTTGCCCCAAGACTCCAAATAGTGTTGCAAATTTCATGCGGATAAAAAAGGTCCAGATACGAACACAAACTCAGGCAGTGAGACATAGCATTGTACAGTAGTTGAGAATAAGCCACACCACACCTGCTAAATTGATCTAAATTGAATAATATTGAATAATATTGAATATATCTGATTGGATTTAATTGGCACTTAAGGCCTACAGCCTCTAGGGCATCGAGGCCAAGTCCTGTGAGCTTGTCATAGTCCACGCTGGCTGGCAAACCCCCAACCTCACAGGTAGTCTGGGACTGCAGGGCTCTTTGTCAGCCTTCATCAAACATCAACACCAAAAGGTCAAAAAAGGGTCTAGGGAATCGCAGGAAAACATTTATTCCAACGAGTCTCTTCCCAATCCAGTACAGTAAATTTCGGGTTGCAATGTCCGCTTTCTTGTTAATCCCTGAAACCGGAGATTCCTGAATTGCTGCCAGGAGTGCGAAAACCTTGACTACATTGAACTCAACACCTCGCAGGCACAGCTTAACTTGCGTTCAGAAGGAACCTTTGCTGAACATGTTGGGAGCTCGAGGCCCCTGAACACCCTGCCCTTCCACTTATTCAACGATCTGCAATCATCTTCAACATCTGTTCATTTTGTTTCAAAGGGGTGTTCAAAAGTGTTTCTGCCCTTTAAAATTTTTGTTCATACTTCTTTCAAAATTTTATATTTATTTCTGTTCGTTTTCTGTGTCTTGGTATGTCTTTGTCAGGTTATTTGGGCCTTGTGGTTCAGCTCCTCCGCCTTGTCGACTGCCCTCACGGGTGGCCTGCTAAATGTCATATTTCTTTCCCATGTCCGAAAACCACAAGACTCGTAGAGACATTTGCAGTCTAATATTATAAATATGTACATATAGATACGTAGATTTACCAGTATATTATATATATATATATCCGCCGACCCCGGCAGACGCAAGGGGGAGCGCGTAAGGGAAGAAGAGTTTAGGACGCAGCAGCCAGGATCCAGCAGCAGCAGCAGCAGCAGCAGCAGTAGGAGCCTCTTCAGCAGCAGGAGGAAAAAGTAGCTAACAGTAGCTGCAAAAATCAGTTTAACTTCTAGAAGTTACGTTAGGGAGTTTTCACTTCTACGTTAGGGAGTTTTGGTGGGCAGCAGGAGGATCTTTAGGTTTTATAGAAGTTACGTTAGGGAGTTTTGGGGGGCAGCAGGAGGAGAAAAAAACAGCTAAAAAATCATAATTTTCTATTGGTTTCAGAAGTTACATTAGGCAGTTTTTGGGCGCAATTTTCATGCTTTTCCGTCCTTCACTGCCATGGTGTTTTCCTATCCGGGAGCTGCCTTTTGAACAGAAGGAGTAGCAGGAGCAGGAGCAGCAGCAGCAGGAGGGAAAAGTGGCTAAAATCATCTTTTTCTATATGGTTTTCAGAATTCAGAAGTTACGTTACTCTTCAAATCCACCACGCCTGCCAACGTTTTTGAAACCCTCACGAACTCCTGTGCCTGCCACGTACTTTCCGGCCTGCCGCATTCCCTGCGCCTGCCACGCGAAACATAGTTTGAACGTCCAAAAACGTCGCGAACACCTAGTATTTTGACGATTTTGACTTCGAAATCGCTCTCTCGCTACAACGGGGTGCATTTTTTGAAGATCAAAACTTCAAAAAGTTGTCCGAACCTGGCAGTTTTTAACGATTTTGACTTTGAAATCGCTCTCGCTGCAACGGGTGCAATTTTTAACGATCTTAACTTCAAAAAGTGCCCCGAGACCGCCAGTTTTTAACGATTTTGACTTCCAAATCGCTCTCTCGCCACAACGGGATGCAATTTTAAAGATCTTAACTTAAGTGTTCCGAGACCACCAGTTTTTAACGATTTTGACTTCCAAATCGAGGCGCATTCCGCACCCGCCCGTTCTTCAGAGGTACCCTTTCGACTCGTGCTGAGCAGAACAATACAAGAAAACATAGCATTTCGCGCAATTCCTACCTTCCAAACACACGCGCATCTCTTCACTGACTTAGCTTTCGCAAAACTTAGCGCATGACCTGACTTGCCAGACAACTTTCAGTATATCGGAAGTCAAGCTTCTAAACTTTCTTCGATGAAGGGCCTGGGGGTGGTATGAATCATTCTTGTGGGCCGGATCACTGATTTCGGAATTTTGGTTTCAGTAATCCGTCCCGTTACAATTGCTTTAAAGCGCATCTAAAGCGCACCAACCTGCAAATATGGGGGCGAAAATTTTGGGTGTCATTGAGCTAAATAGTTTAACCAACCTATTGCAGCAGGCAAATTGCGCTCACAGTGCCATGCCGTGTTCCTCTCTGGTGTTTTCTGAGGCGGGAGCAACCATGAACGAGAAAATCATCTACAAATGAGTATCTGGGGCGCCCCCAAAATGAAAGCAAAAATTTGGGGCATCCCCTGTTTTCAAGCATTGTGGCTACTTTCCATCGCCGTGTTGGAGGGTCCCGGAGGGTGGAGGATGCTGGATGGAAACGCCATTTTCCAACCGGTTGTAATTAACCATGATTGTCGGGACGCTCTACAGGAACGATGGCTTTTAGCCCCAATTCGATGAATTTCCTCCAAAAAAATCTCATCGTCATCGTCCAATTCTGGGAATGGTTACCTGCTGGCGGGCAACTACTGCCTTGCCAGGGACTCCGTGTTGCGACCCACGGCTGCCCACAGCGCTTCTCTTAGGGTTTGCCCTTCTGGGACGTACAAAAGATCCTGCAGAGAGTGCCAGTGGAGGAGATGGACAGGAGAGCCTCCCCATCAACCCCGACGTTCGAATGGCATCCTTTTCTTCTTCTTCTTCTTCTTCTTCTTCATCTTCATCGTCTTCATCTTCGACGTCTTCATCTCCATCATCTTCATCTTCCTCTTCTTCGTCCTGCCACAACCCTCGTGATCTGGAAGCGAGTGATTACAAGATTTGGCAAAACAGTCTGGATCTCAAGCCCTGCATTCTCATCTGAACCAGGTGTTGTTGAAACAGCAGGGAATCTTCATTCTCATCTACCCTGTCTTGATCCACGTAATTAAAGCCATGGACATTGACCGTTCACCTGTGCAGTATGCCACAGATTCACCCCTCCAGGCCAATATCCTGATGGAAATGCATGCTGGAACCTCAAATGAAGTGACAAGCAACGTTGGTAAAGGCACGAGGCTCGAGGAGATAAAACTGGATGGAATAACATGGACTGTCTCAGAACGGACTGAAATACACAAGAAACGCACAAATGGCTGCATGCGAGAAAGAGAAAGAGAGAGAGAGAGAGAGAGACAGAGAGACAGAGAGAGAGAGAGAGGGGCAGGGAGAGATGGCAAAGGCTCAGTCTGTTGGACTGCCAAGCAGCTGCTGGAGGCAGGAAGATCAAAGCTGATCTTTGAAACTGCCTGATGTGCTCTTGTCAGCGCCTCCCTTAAATTTGCACCTTCACCACTCACCGCGAAAGCTTGACCTGTCCGGAGCAGCGGGCCATTCACTGCAATGATTGCGGTGGAGTACATGTGACAACTTGAAAGTTTCAACATCAGTATATAGATGAAACCAAGTAGACTATAGTAACTAGCTGGGCTTGCCTTTGGTGGCAACTGGCCGTGCAGCGGACATCTAGGTGTCATTTTTCCATTCGAGAGACAAATCAGCGATTTCTCCAAAGCCCAAGATCTGGGAACTATCCAGACGCACTCGTTGTTTGCTTCTGGCTCCTTCGGCATAGCAATAGCAGTTTCAAAAATGTGAATGCATAGTTTTCATTAAACCTTCATTGTGACTCAGCCTGTGCTACCAAGCTCCCTCGTGGGCCCAACCTCCACTGGTCATCAAGGACTCATGCTGCTTGGTACCTGCATGGTAGACCTTGACGCCTTCTACAGCATCGGCTTCTGCAACGCCACTGATGGGCAAACCTCAGATCAAACGTTGCGCTTCGAATTCTTTTGGGCTCAACAGTGACAATGACAATAGCAGTGATGATGATGTTGATGATGATGATCATCATCATCATCATCATCCTCGTCGTCATCACTGACATTAGCATCGCCATTATCATCATTGTTTTGGTATGTCTTATCTCTTGTTCTTTATGGAGGTTCTTGTATTGCCAAGAAACCTTCGGGGTATGATAGTGAATCGCACACGGTGACAGCGGCTCCAGCTTTCCATTTCACCTCGAAGAGATTGTCCCAGTTCAGGAAAAAGTAGTTAAAATCATCTTTTTCTATGGGTTTCAGAAGTTGCGTTAGGCATTTTTGGGGTGCAATTTTGAAGCTTCTCCGTCCTTCACTGCCATGGTGTTTTCCCATCCGGGAGCTGTCTTTTGACCAGGCAGAGGCAGCAGCAGCAGCAGCAGCAGCAGCCACCAGCAGCCAGCAGCCACCAGCAGCCACCAGCAGCCACCAGCAGCCACCAGCAGCAGCAGCAGCAGCAGCAAAGTCCCTGCAGTAGCAGAAGGCAGCAGCAGCAGCAGGAGGCAGCAGCAGCAGCAGGAAGAAAAAATAGCTGAAATCATCATTGCAGCAGCAGCAGCAGGAAAGAGTAGCTAAAATCATCTTTTTCTATGGATTTCAGTTACATTAGGGAATTTTTGGACGCAATTTTGATGCTTTTCCCTCCTTCACTGCCATGGTGTTTTCCCATCCGGGAGCTGCCTTTTGAACAAGCATTGCTTTTGCACGTGTGGCTACGCAAGCCTCTCAACGGGTCCAATCAAGCTTCTCAACAGGTACAACCCACCACGCAGCTTGCAAAATGTTCATTTTCTGCGGATTCAGACGACACGTTAGGCACTTTTTCTGGTTATGTTTTTATACGTTTTTGGCACGAAATTAGGTGATTCCCTATAGGTCAGTCAAGGCTATTTGGAGCAAAATAGGTAACTCTTATTTTAAGTTAACTATTTAGGTTAAAAAATAACATTGGAAGTTAATTTTTGCGGGTTACTTTAAGGGTAATTTCCAATGTTGTATACTTTCACCCAGAAACATTATTGTTTCATGAGTCCCCGACCAGCCCTTGTTCAGGGCTCCCCTTGTTCAGGATATTTCCCGGGCTTCCCGGACTGCCCGGGGTCGGCGGCAGGGGCGGCAGCCCTTTTACATATATTATCTAATATCTTGTAGCATCAAGATGTATTAAGTGTGATAGTTTGGTGCAATCTTCTTGTCTTCTCCTACAATCGAAAGTTCTTACATGTTCTTACCACGTTACCATCTCTACAAACGCGTCTTGCCGTCGTAGCATTGCTGTCCTTTCTGTCCACCTTCCCACCTTCTTCACTGTGACGTTGCGTCCATCCAACTGCTGCGTAGGCCTGAAAGAGCATCGGACAGCATCGGAGAGCATCGGAGAGCTGTGCACAGCGGACAGCAGATGACTCCGGGCGCACATGGTGATCGCCGCATTCACAGACCCTGGATCCTGGCTGAAAGAATGGTCATGGTGATGGCCAGTCATTGGGGAAATGCGGCATACTGTCTACATATTCTACATACTTTGTATAATGGTGGCAATTTCTTCTATGTACAAGCCATATTCGAATCAGTTGGCATGCCCCGTTCGATGTTGGCTGTCATCATGAGTATCCGATTGAACTCATGTCCTTTTCCTGCGTTCTTGACTCCAAACACGGTTTCCCCAGCTACAAATGCGTGTGAGGGCATTATTGTGTTTTTTCTGTTTCATCTACGAATTCCTTCTCTCTCTCTCTCTCTCTTTCTCTCTCTCTCTCTCTCTCTCTTCCCGTTGCTGATTTTCGACTTATTGTTCTATGTGCACCCTTGACCATTGATAAACAGGTTTATTTGTTGGTCTGTTGAGTATACTTGGACCAGTAACCTTGGATAGACCAATACTTAGAAACCGTGGATAGAAAGGAAACAAAGCTCCTTAGACATCCCACAGACCACATTTAGATGTCTGCTATACATTTATATACAGCATTGTTTAATTCATCAACGTTCTAAACTTCAAACATCTTCAAACGTTCCCAACATTCCGAACGTTCTGTGGTCACGGTGTTTCTGGTTCCGTTTCCCGCATGCCTCAAAAGTCACAAAGCCAAAGCCCCGAGAGCGACCCGAATCTCTGTCGATCATGACCTGAACTTTTGATGGAAGAACATGGAAGAACCTAACACGAACTAAGCACAAACCAAGTCACAACATGTCACAACATGTCACAAGATTCATCTTTTCTCAGGTCTTCTCATCTTTTCTCATCTTTCTGCTCAAATGGCACAAGTTCTGAAAGGCAGCCGCAGATCAGAGTTGCTGACGACACAGTCAGAAATCTGACCAAACTGCTCGAAGTGGGCCTGGAAACTTTGCATCGCTCAACTTGATGCTGGGTCATGGGTCGCGATGTGTCGCGATTCTAACATGACTAACATGACTAACATGATCACAAAACAAGCGGGGTGTGATAGGAGCACTGTAGCATACCGATGCATACCGTAGCTATCCGTAGCTATTTGTGCTTCAAATTCGTTGCTGAGACAGGTCATAAAGGTCGATTCGAAACGGCAGCTGAAACGGCTGGAAGATTTGGAAGAGGATCTCAACCAGTCCCTGGCCGCCCAAATAGCGGTTTTCATCGGTTTTCCATTCGATTCTTTCATAGTTTTCATATTCTTTCGATTCCATTTTTGAAGATTCAGTGCTCCATGCCATTTGTCATTCCCTTCCACCTGACCCTGGGGCACCTTCAGGGCTTCACTTGTGGTGCTGAAATTCAGCCCGCCCACATAGACCTAAGCGAGATGCACAGATGCCGCCAATTCCCGAAGGCCAAAGATGGCCAAAGATTGCCAAAGAACATCAAAATCGCAGCAATACAAAACGATGCATCTGAAGTCCTCACATGACTATTGTGGACTATTGTGGGCTATTGTGGACTATTGTGGCCTATTGTGGACTGTCATGTTGAATGCATGATGGACTCGTTCAACACATTGGACGCGCATCAATTCTTGTCACCAAGGCATGTCTCTGGACATACTTCAAACAGAGTTCAACAGGATCAAGAAAGAGACCCCTTCTGGCTGAAGAGACGGTCACTCCGAAAAAGCACAGAAACTCCATTCCAAGCTCCATTCACGTTCAGCTTCAAAATAGAAAACAAACATAAGCAGACACAAAACGGGTACAGAGTGCAGTTGTCAAGCAAACTGTCCAACTGTTTGCTCCAACGGAACCTTTCCAGCATCGTCCGGCATGGATGGCGTCCCAAGCACGGTTGCGTGCTGTCGGTTTTGGGTGTATGCAGTTGATGTTTGTTGATGTTGGTGTACAGAACCTGTTGTTTTTCCAAAGATGCAAAATGGAAAACACGGAAAAAACCAGAGACAAACTTGCAAATGTTCATTGCTTTGAAACTTGAGTCATTTTTTACACGAGGTCATGATTTGTCCAAAACATTCACTGTTGTTCTGGAGGGCTAAGCAGTCACAACAGCTCCTTCGAGTCTTTTTCGTCTCTGAACTGGTCAGGACCTTTCTGATATTGATACGATCAATTCGGATCAATCTTGAAACTTTTTGGACTTTTTGGTGATGTCTATTGGGCCCATCTGCGGAGTGTGTTCACTTGCATACACTTGTCTCTTTCAAAAGATATCAAAGCCTATCAGCTGCAGTCATTGTGCGAGAAAGACCTGTTTTAACCGTCTGGTAGAAAATCCGTCGGTTCTTGACATGATGAAAACACTCTTGTCGAAGACTTCGAACAAACATCCAACATATCCAACCAGCACATGAAACCATCATGAACTACTTGCTCCATGAGATCGTTCAACATGCGCGCTGCTGCCTGCCTGCCTCCAAGTTAGGGTTGATGTTGATACAGTATGACAAAAACATGTGCTGTCTTTATATAAGTGCTGTATTATCTATACACAATGTATACATTGTGTACGTATCATTTTACTCCCCCTTGGAACCAAGTGTCTAACCCAAATAGTCTAATTCTTTCAGGGTACGTTTTTGGGGCGCACCTGCTAGGAGATTCAAAAACTATCAAAAACCACCTCATAAGTATGGGGATTGCCACCTTGAAAAGCCGAAGCCACTTCCCGGAAGCCATCAAAACTCAATGGTTTCCTTGGTGGTATACCACTCCAAAGCACTACAAATAGGACAATCCGAGTCGCAGTTCCGGTACCTTCAAAGGTATCGGTGTAAGTCCAACCATTATGATTCTCGAAGAGCATGAATTGGCCACAATATATGCAATGGACACGGTCGTGGGAAGGTGCCAAAATAAGCTACGTCAACAGGTTCTGCAAAGAATCAGAAACCGAAAATCCATGGAGAACCAGAACACCTGGGTTGACATAGCATTTGATGCATTTGTGACCTTAAAGAATGACACTTCTTTTTTACTTTTGACGACAGCCCAGGGCACAATTCATGGAGACGCAAAGTGCAAAAGGCATTGCATTTGTGTAGTTCCGATTTTCGCTCCTAGCGGTCCTAGCACAATCATACAATCAGCATGAGGATTAAAAAAATGATTAAGTCCGATCGGAGGCCTTCATCCTGCCATTCTTTCCGGGTTCTGCTGTGCATGATGCAGAGATATGCAGAGATATGCAGAGATATGCAGAGATATGCAGAGATATGCAGAGATATGCAGAGATATGCAGAGATATGCAGAGTGCAAAGTTGTTCTGCCCCTTTTGGGCTTTCAGAAGAAAAAGTTAAAGAAGGCAAGCGGTCTGAAATCCTGGTAGTCGTGTAGGCGGGGCAAGTGGGCAAGTGTGCAAGTGAATAGATTGAATAGGATCTCTTGGATGATGCTGGATGGTCGTCGTTGAACTTTCTTTCTCTAAGACTTGTTTATCACGTGAAAGTTTGTCCACCATTTGTATGATTTTGTATGTAGGGTGTGTGAAACCCGATGTTCTTATTAGCTCGGGTTGTAGTGCGTTTCGACGTGTTTCTCAGCAAGGAGTTTCGATTCATCAAAGACGTGGCCATGAAGCCCAACGATCCATGCAGAACCGTCTGGTCTCTCAAGAGAAACCCTGAAAAACTATTGACGTTTTTTAATGTTCATTCATTACTATTGAAAAAAATACAGTTTTATTTTTAATTCATGATGTTCTTCCATGTACAAATGCACGCAGGACCCCGCTCTCTTTGCTTCGCAGCTGAGCTCCTGCTGTCTGTAGCACCGCCATGACTGCCGTGACCGCCGCGACCTGAGCCTGTCAAAGCGTTGCAAAATCATTGAATCGATTTGAATTGTGTAGATTCAGTGTAGATTCAGTGTAGACGCGACTTCACAGTGTACGATGTAAAGCCGCAGGAGCTCGAAACACAGGGGGTAAACAGTGTAAACGTGCAAATAACGCAGACAACACGTAACCGAATCGTAACCGACGTAAACAGAACAACTTGAGACAACGTGAGACAACGTCCCAGGACCTCAGCGTGCTACGGGCTCCGCGGGGGTAACGGGCTCAGCATCTGAGAGAGGCCTCAAGTATCTCACAGAGAAAAAGAAACGGACAGTTTTCGAAGAGATTTGGACAGTTTTCGAAGTACCTTCAGCGCCAGATGTGCAAAACTTTTCTACCCAAAAGCAACTCTGGGATCACTGGCAGCTCCTCCTCATCTTCAATGTCATGTTCCCAACCCTTTGGAAGGCCATATTCTTGCCTCGTTTGGACAAGCTTTGGACTCACATCCAAGTCTGGGAAACAGATGAGAAAACAATAATCAATAAGCATCAATAAGCATCAATAAGCATCAATAAGCATCAATAAGCATCAATAAGCATCAATAAGCATCAATAAGCATCAATAAGCATCAATAAGCATCAATAAGCACTAGTAGTTTGATATGATATAGTTTGATAGTTTAATAGTAGTAAACTAGTAGATTCGCCCATGGAAAAAGTACTCTTCAGTCATTGCCTTGTTGTATCTTTTTGCACCATCAGGAATGCTCGCGAGCGATGAAGTTGAACACTTCGTCATACTTCATCATACTTCATCGGTTTCTGATCACTTCAGATGTGATTTCTACTTGGAGCTGTCCGATTCTGCTCGTTGCCTGATCTTCTCTCGCAGCACACGCTTACCTTCCGAAGCACAAGCGAATTTGGCTAACCCTCAAAAAGGTGACAATTGTTTGACATGCTAAAAGTTTGCATGTTCAATATGTTACAGATCATCAAAATCTCTTGGTCAAGTCTTCTCAGTATCCATTCTACGTTGCAGCCTTCGTCCTTCATTTCGAGGTCTGTCACATTCTGTCGCTCCCCAGGTCTACTACGTTTGCCAAGTAACGTCTCTCGAAGAAGGACTCACCCCAGGAGAGCTGACTGATGGTCCAGACCTCGCACCATCAGGGACCATCAGTGATATCAAGTGAGATCGAATGTACTCTGCGTCTGCTCCGAAACATGTTTCTGCATGTTTCTGCAGCTACGTAATGTCCTGACGACCAGAGTAAAAATCAAATTGCTAGCAAAAAATAACATGTCCATTCATTTCCATGTCCTATGATTTCCTGTGTTTCTGCATCGTAACTTTGAAGTCCTGGCCGTGGTTAAGGCAATGAGGCAGTTCACCTCAGCGCCATGGCCGCAGCCGCACAACTCAGACACTAAATCTTGGAGCCAACAGGTTTATTGAACGTTGCAATCCGAATGGGCGGAGTTTGCCGAGTTTGCCAAGGCGTCCAAGCTGTTTTAAAAACGCTACTCTGGTCGACCTCTAGTGGAACGTTCCACGATCAAAGTACAGCTGTGTGATTACTGGATATTACTGGATGTTACTGGAGTACTGTATGATTTCATATGATTTCTGTATGCTGTATGAAGAGGTAAAATCGCGCGTGAGCCCGTCACCACGAAGGTCACCGGATCATCTCGAGGATGTGCAAAGAACTTTCCCTTCGGATAGACCTATCAACTCTATCACCGGTGACAGTCCATGAGAGTCCGGTAGCCGCTGTGGTAGCTGTGGCGATCTGTGAACATGCTACTAGCTGTTAGTATCAACCACAAGACTCTCGATGAATATTAAATCGGAATAACTTGAAATGAAATAAGCTTAAATGTGATTCAAGATTCGAAGGAATGATATGAATCTCCGATGTGCCTTGCCCGTTTCTGGATCTTTGACCATAGTACTCGCATATGGTCCCATCCTGCAACGTGGAGATTTAGAGACGAAAGCCTGTCACTTGAGATCAATAGAAACTATTAGAAACTATAGAATTAGAAAACATAGAATGCTTCTGAAGCTTTAATAGTTCGGGATCCACTTCTGTCCAAAACCAATGTCTGTCGTCTGCTCGATGTCAATACCTTGGACGACACAATTGTTGCTCTCCTGAAGTCCCTTGGAGGTTGGCGTCCACCGGGAAAGCTGAGCGCACAGAAAGCAAAGCACGGTAAAGCACCAAGTCTGATTCATTTGAGAAAAGGGTTGTTCGATTCATATCAGAATCCATATATCTTTTCTTCTACAAGTAGTTGTTCTTCTAATTTCACGAAAGTTACAGCAGTACACTGAAAAAAACTTGAAAATTCAGTTTCGTTTTGACCGGCAAAACGTTGGACTGACACAGTCTGAGGATGACCTTTGTCAAATTGGCAAAGGGCGTTCCATCAGCTCCGCTGTTGCTGTGCCTGTCTAAATCCTTGTACTTTTCTCTGTCCTGTCGCCAAGCCTCTGGATGACCTTGGGCGCGCAAAGAACACAATCTATTCAGTCAGTCCATTCATGTCCATTCAACATCCAAATTCAAGCTCTTTTAGTCATTAGAGACAGCCGGAATATCATGTAAACTTCTTCAAACTACATGGTACACGTGAGGATGTCTGAATTATGTTGAATTAACTGATAATTAACTAACGTTTGCAATGTTGGTAATGTTGACAGCAGGAGACATCAGAAGGCCCCCGTGCTCTCAGGCAAACCAGTTGTTGGCTTCGATGGGACTGAAGAATACAGCCTGGGCTGCGCAACCAAGTCGTACGTAGAAGTATTGAGAAGTATTCGCTTTTTGACTTTCAAAGTATGAGGTTGCGCAAATGTACATGTTCATTGAACAAATGAGCGTAGCAAGAAATAATCGACTGAGCAACACAATTTTGAAATGTTTGGATTTTCCAACCTGAGCTGCATATTGTCTCTTGCTAAATAAAATTGACCTGCTGCAATATACAAGGCAATAATTAGGGTGAATGTAAAGATTGCATGCGAATGGCTTGGAAAAAAAGTGATTTGGAGTGATACTGGTACCGAGTCTATCTGAATGTATGCTGAGCATCATTGAAATACTTTCAACGTCTTTCAAATAGAAATGTGATGCTTTGGATATCTTTGGATCTTTGTGAAATTGTCAACTGAGTCCAGTCCGAGTGACCAATGTTTCAATATGTTTCATCATGTTTCCTCATTTTGTGTCCGAGTCTGCTGTGTGAGTGTTCCTGTCCATGCCCGTTACCACGGCCCCACCTACAGATTTGTCTCGTCTGGACCTGGTGGCACGACATTTGGTCGTGCAACATGCGTGACACGTCACACATTGCAGCTTCAGCAGCGCTTCAGTTTCGAGTCTGAATTGATTTTTGTCATTCCAAATCATTCCAACCATCATTTCATTTGTAAAACATTCTAAAACAACCTATAGATTGTAAAACATTAAACAGACCGAAATGAACCCTACTGGCCCGGCACCGCTCTTCGCAGCCCATCCTAAGATTCCTAAGGCCAAAACGGATGCGCGTCGCATGATCCCTGAGCTGCCCGTCTGACATCTGATACGCAAAACATGTGAAACACATGGATTGAATCAGATTGGACATGGATTGCCAAGTGAAATTAACTTTGAAATATATAGGATGAAATACCACGCCAAACTCCATATCTGGACCAGTGGTTTGGCTGCATTAGCAAATTTGCTGTCATGCAGCACGGTCCACGTATGTCGACGTCTTCCTTACTTGGGTCTCAAAAAATGAGTGTTGTTAGAGCATAGCGCCGTTAGCGCCACTGTGACAAAGGCCGGACTGAAATTGAGTGAACAAAGCAGTCCACGCAGTGGGCACCTTACACAAGGCGATATTGGCTCCGACCGAGGTGCAAATCTGATCAAATCTGGCTATGTTCAGAGAAGTGCAATATGTTCAGCTAGGCTGTCACTCTTGAAGTATTGACAGTATTGGTCTTGTATCAGAGAGCCATCCTTAAAGCTGAAAGCTACTCTTCTCACGACTTCAACTGATACTGAGCGGTGCTGCTTCATTTGGATGAAAACATATGAAAACACTCTTCACCGTCTTCACCAAACTATTTCCTCTTGATCCATCTACATCTGGCCAGTGGTTATTACATGGCTCAAGTTTCATGATCTCCGCCCCGCGGCTTGAAAACTGCTTCGGTCAAAGCAAAGGAGGCCTGTATATAGGTATAAGGAAAAACTCGCCATCACAAAAGTATGGGGACAAGGCAAATAATAATCCGGGCAAAGATTGCAAAGAAGGACATTTCACAACAGTTTCAACGAACTTGGAAGGTTTGTTCCCTTGGTCCAGGGCCAACTCATACCTTTTTGGCAGCTATATACATGACAATCCCATGCTCTTCAAAGGCGCTGTGATCCGTCGAATCCTTTTTTTTCTGGTCCGAGGGAGGAGCAAGGCAAGCAGAACTAGGAAATTGCAAGGTCAAGAATGACCCTCACTCAGTGAAACAGTTTCTTTCAACACAAAAAATGAATCTAGAAGTATCACTCACTGTTTATGTAACTGTCCTTGATAAGCAAGCCTTGCCAGGTGAAACTTTACATTGTCCTTCGCTTGGCGAAGCGAACAAGTTCATCTCCTAAAACGCCCCGAATCTCGTCCAAACTTCATCGGATCTCTGGCAGTCGCGTGGCACTTTGCCCTGCCGCAACAGGGGAAGTTTCCCAAATGTCATGAGGCTGGAAAGACACCGTAAGACTCTCCCAAGGCGGTTACTTCCCTGCATTTTTTGAAAACAGTACGATTTGACTCTGCGTTTCAATTTTTTTTCAAGATGTCTCATCGAGAGATGCCTTCGAGCATGCTTAACAATGCCTATCAAAGCGTTTCACAATTTGGACACCTGCCACACATTGATACAAAGCGAATCAAAGCAAAAGGACAAAAACTGGAAAGCAAAAGCGGCTCTCGGAACTATGTGCTGGAAAGCAGGGCAGCTGGGCAGCTGGGCAGCTGGGCAGCTGGGCAGCTGGGTGCTGGGCTAAGTCAACTGTAGTTTTTTGCATCAATGATCTGGCACTATGATCCTTTCATACATTGATTCACAATGGTTCACACACTAGACAAGAAATGGATCATTGAAGTGATCCGTTGGGAACTGAATCCCCTCACATGCAATTAGATTAGAAACAATGACCTAAGGTAGATCTCCTCGATGTAGTATCCGAATATTGGGAAGGAAGTCCGTTAAAGGCAATCACGACCGGAAACAGGTTCAAGTAGACCCCAAGAGTAAAAAGCCGTAGACAAAGTCCCCAAATGAATAAATTGTCTCGTTAGGGTTCTTGGCTTAGCCCTCTGCCATGTCCAAGAAAAAGAATAAATCCCAAATGAAGAAATGAGTTGTCTCGCTAGGGTTCTCGGCTTAGCCCTTTGCCATGTCGATGAGATAGAATAAATTTAATAAATAACAGATTGTGGCAACCGTGAAGAAATAAAGTCATTGTCATTGTGATTGGGGTTCTCGGCTTAGCCCCTTGCCACAACAGTCAAAAAGTGCAGGTACACGGAGGTGATCAATCTCCGCTTCCCCCATTGTGGAATAGCTTCGTTGGCACAGGTATCCACAATGGGCCTGTGCCCCCTGCATACTCGAAAGTCCTAGATTAGAGGTTTTACGTCTATTCAGACGTCACACACACACACCATACATGAGCCTCATGTGTACTTTCAACTGAAAAGTCAAACACACCACAGTATAGCTGGAGAACATGTTGCATCGTGACGCTTCAACGGAATGGGCCACAGTATTGTCCAGCTTCATGTTCTTGAATTGACGCACAGAAATGTTGCCAGACATCATATGGAACCATTCCAAAGATCCTGGAAGGACTTTTTACGACTGACCGTTGCATCATCATTCGCACTATCTGCGTCGGTCCGCTTTCCGGCGTGTCTGATAGCCCTTCAAATGACAGTCGATGTTCGCAGAAATTTCTCATGAGAGTTGCCCCAGGGATTTGGATTTGCAAAGGCATTTTGATTTGCAAATGAGTGTGTCACGTTGATTTTCATTTAATTGTTGGTTGTTTAAAAGTATTTAAAATGTGGAGTTAAAACATTGAACTTTCAAATCTGAACTTGGCGGTCAGGCCGAAATATCGAGAGAGACTTTGCCTCTCACTATGTTTACGCTGGAGCCACGCTCCCATGCCTCAATGCTCTGCGGTGTTTATGCGAAACGGTGAATACGATCAGGCATGTGAAAACATGTCTCTTCAAGTTGGATCATGTTGGAACTTGTCACACCTTACCACATCTTTTCACCGTGCAAACTCAGCCAAACAATTTCACACTGATCCTTTCTGGTTTCATCACAACGGACTGTGTCTTTCCATGTGTTTCGTATCATTTCCATTCATTTCCTATCTTTATCCTGCAGATTCTTGAAGTTTTGTGTTTCGACTATGGTCTTGGGCGTCAAATCTCTGAGGCTCCAAACCGGGTTGCCTAAGGCATGCCACCCGGCCTGCCAAAGCATTTGGAATGCACTCTCGTGCCAGGTCTTTGTTGAGTTTGAGTTATTGGCTACAGGATGCCACAGGCTAGTGATGGCTAATTCAAAGCTAGAAGAGTTGGTGTCGCCAGTTTGGAAACGCAAACTGGACAGGCTAATACATGCCAATACTATTCAAATGATTTCAAATGCGTAAGTCCATTTTGCGAAGTAACCAATCCGAATCAAGGAAAGCTCAAGAATATTCCGCTGCTTTGGTCCGATTTGATTGACCACAAGGATTCCATAGCAACGTGTCTTTTCAGTTGTCACAGTTGTGACACTGAACCGACTAAGTCCATGTTTGGGTTTGGCGCCTCACTCACAACCGCGGTGGAGAGTTTCACAGCACCACTCTTTCTTTGCCTTCCCACTACCGCAGAACAGAATGTAGGACAATGTAGGACCAGCTGACCAGCTTAAGATGTGCATATAGGATCTGCAGACTGTGCAGACTGTGCAGACTGTGCAGACTGTGCAGCCAGTTAAGTTTTAAGTTTTAAGTTTTGTGCCTTGGACCATCCATGGCGCCAGTCTTTCAGACCTGCGTGGCAGTCGAAGATGTCTTCAGGACATCCCAGACGCTCATGGTGGCAGCACCTGTCGCAAACGTCGCAAACTCCATTGGTCTCTACACATCTCATCACATCTCTACATGCAACGCCTGCAATGCGAAGTCCTTTTGGCAAGAATCTGTCTAATCCAGTGGAATCCCTGCATCAAAAAGCTGCGCTGATCATTTGAAATGTTGGGAGAGGAAACAAAATGAAACAAAAACAACAGATCTGGATAGATCTGGAACAAATGCAGTGTAAAAGACAACACAAGAAGACCAGCCAGTTCATCAGGCTGTTGCAAGTGAATACAGAATCTCAGCCCCGCACCAGGACCGCTTGGGTGCTTCCCAAGTTCCAGCATTGCGCCCGTCATCACAATGGTATGGCTTCACTGTGGTGGCTGGACAACCTTGGGGTTGCTGGACTGAAAACATGTGTCTACGGCTGCCAACTCAAAGGAAATCATGCCATAGGCTGCCCTTTACTCCCTTGAGAACTTGAGACAAAGAATGGAAAAGAAAAAACAAAAAGAGACAAAGAAAAAGTGAAAAGAGACGAAAAGAGACGAAAAGAGACGAAAAGAGACGAAAAGAGACGAAAAGAGACGAAAAGAG
>Ga0126342_10007001_pt1 | contig 20090 bp, 16 predicted proteins | sample Cyp1metagenome_FD_92528 | JGI IMG/M metagenome (GOLD analysis project Ga0126342, IMG submission 92528) | Coral microbial communities from Lord Howe Island, Old Settlement Bay, Australia - Cyphastrea 1 metagenome | ecosystem: Host-associated > Invertebrates > Cnidaria > Coral ...
GAAGCCACCAGGAGAGGAGGAAAAAAAAAAAAATACCCAAAACAAAAAAAAATAAATTCCCAAATTAAATTACCCTCCCTTGAAAAAGCCGAGTAAACAAAAAAACTGCTGGTTGTGCTGATGTAATGTGGTAGGCTTGACTATGGAAGATGGGGGTGAAACATACTATATATCAAAGTTTCTTGGAGGGTTTGAGTAGTAAACAAGTGCAGAATACAGACACAGAATCGGAAGATCGGATTCTGGAGCTTGTTAAACTCAAGGCCCTGATTTGGGACGGGACGAGCAACCTGTTCAGAAGGCAGAGAGAGGGTTGCAGAATTGCAGAGGTACCTGACTTGCTAAATTGCCTAGGATCTATGGAAGAATCCACTGAGCAATGAGAGATGCCTGTTACTGCCTGTTGATGTTGCTGATTGGTGGCTTATGTGCTATCTAAGTATCTATTCGCTGAGGGAACGATCACCGGCCGTGTTTTTTTTACTCAGCAGCATGTGCAGGAAAAGCGTGTGCAAGACGAACATTCCTTTTTTTTTGGCCACTTTTTGATACTCCTCCAGGAGGAAGAAAGTGAAACTCCGGAAGAGACCGGGAAGCTCCCTGAGAGCCTTAGTGAGGAGTTCTTCTCACTCCCCAGGTTTGAAGGAAGTGCACTGTATCCCTGTGTGGCCTTGTCAAATCACAGCTGTATCCTGGCATATCCTGGCTATGGCGGCTATGGGATGTGCATCCCGCTGAGTTTGTTGACCACCAGGCCCTGTGATTTTTCTGGGTCCTTCAAGTTGTACCGACCTGGTGACCCATCTAAGCAATGCCCAGAAAACGTGTCGCTGGTTGGTGGTTTGGAACATTTGGATTATTTTTCCATATATATTGGGAATAATAATGCCAACTGACTGATATTTTTCGGAGGGGGTGAAACCACCAACCAGGTTGGTTGATGATAAGGTGCTATTCTTATCAATTCTTATGGATTATACCCACTGTTTTCATGGAGATGTGTGATGATTTGACTGGATACACTTACAGCAAGCCCCAAAGAATGCAAGGTTGAGAGTTAACGCAAAGAACAGCTAGTTCGAACTGCTATCTATTGGCTATCTATCAAAAGCTGAAGCAATTTTTATTTCTGTCCAGAAAGGACTGTTGTCTGACATCCTGTGACTAAACATGCCCAGTGCTGAGGCATTCCCAACTTTACCATGCGCTACAGCGACGGAGCTTTTGCTGATATGGTGGCGGTGCGAGACATTCAGGTGCCATGGTGTTTTTTTGTTTGAGTGCCCCCTATTTTAGGGGCCTAAAATAGATTTTTTTTGATAGTTTATGTATGTTTATGTTCTTATGTGTAGTGTTTTGTCTTCTTAAAGATGTTTCTGCTTAGTTTGTTTCATTTTGTTCCTGCTACATTATTATTTGATACTATTTGGTTCTTGTTTCATTTGATTCATTACGGTGCTTGTGAAAAATAGTATAATAGGAGTGGTTGTAGGGCCCAAATCCTTTGTTCTTTATAAATTGTTCTTCCAATGGTGTTTGCACAGCCGCTTGGAAGTAGACCCATGGCAAGCAGCAAACTGAATGTGTGTAACATAAATATTGAGTCCGTCCTAATAGCTGTAACAGTCAAAAAAAGGATTTCTTTCAATTTTGGGCGAACGTTGTTTTGAGTGTTTTCCTTCGTGCACAAAATCGTGCTTTCCGGTGCTTTCCCTCGTTCCAAAAACCTTCGTGCCAAAAATCGTGCTTTTTGGTGCTCTCCTTCGTGCCAAAAATCGTGCTTTTTGGTGCTCTCCTTCGTGCATTGCTCTCCTTTGTCCAAACATCGTGCTCTAGATCGTGCTTTTTGGTGCCCTCGATCGCGCACAAAATCGTGCTTTTTGTTGCTCTCCCTCGTGCCAAAAATCGTGCTTTTTGGTGCTCTCCCCCCTCGTGCCAGAAACGGTGCTCTAGATCGTGCTTTTTGGTGCTTTCCTTCCTGCCAAAAATCGTTACAGCTATTAGGCTTGTGTCAACATATATATATATATATTGTATGGGTCTATGTGTTAACAATACCTAATGTTTAATAAGATAGCAAAAGTGACTCTCTTCTTTGCTCAGGCAGATCCCCTTATCACATAAGCATAGAGAATTGCCAATGCAGTTGTTTACCTGTATTGATTTGATTGGTGATTGTGTTTACATTCACAACTGAAGTTTGGACATTACAACAGTGCTTGCACTTGTAAAGGATGTATCAAGGGTTGAAACTTAACACCTCACAAGACTCTTTGGGTTTCAACCTATATATAACTTTCCAGTACAAACCAGCGTGATTGAAATTAATCATCACAAACTAATGTATAAATAGAATGTGAGCGTAGATTTCATTGGCTATCTCAATAGAAGAGTGCATCACAAGCTAACGGCAACCATGCAGGGGCATGCAGCACATCAGTCTCACATATAGTGTTCCAACCCAAGTAATGCACATGAAATCATGTACATGGGGTATGTAAGGTCACTTTTGCCCAATCATCACAAAACAAGCGGGCAAAGTCAATCCCAGATGCATGTAGCAAAGATCAGCTTCAACCCAACACATACCAAAACCATTCCATCAACAAATCCTTGTATGCATGCTACTCTTGTAAAAGTAGCGTTGGCTTATACGTGCCTCTCTCCCAAAACAACAGCGCAAGCCAACAAAGAGCGTACTGTAGAAATAGCATCAACTACTAGCAATACAAATGAAGAACATATTTGCACATTACAAACTCTATGAGTGAATGTTCTCATCAAACACTAATGTGTTCAGCCTAAATAGAGGTAGCCTGTAGTTGACGTAGAATGATTACAACATAAAACATATCAAAGAATATGCCTACATACAGCCATGGCCAGGGGCAAATCTACAATACAATGTGAAACAGGTTTAGAGATTAGAGCTAAAACTTATGCTAAAGCCAATAGGAAAATAGTGGAAATTTACGTATTTTTTGAAGGGCATTATCAGATCAAATTAGTGTAAAATGGGTTGTCCTGGTTTTCTTTGGCATTATCCTCCCCAGGCATATTGGCAAATAATCTATAAATGGGAGTAATCATTGCACTTTGTGATGCATTGCCATCTTTTGTTCTAAACTTTGGAAAGCCATAGCACTATTGCTGACATTTGCTGACTAACTGTTTAAAGTCTGAATTAAACATGACCATTCTTTAGACTTGGACTGTAACTAGATACCTAAACAGCTCGATGAGAGCATAGCGGCCACGCAGATGTTTCCAGCACAGGCGTCCGCAGGAATCTTTGGAGATCTCTGGGATGGAAATCTGTAGGGAGGTTTGGAGGTGCCAAGAAGTCTAAGAAAGAGGAAAGGAGGGAGGGTCGGAAAAAAAAAAAACCTTCCTCCAGAAGCTATGTATTGGCTTTAGTATTGAGATGTTGTTTTTTTAATCCCAACCTCTTCCAGAAGCTATGTATTGGATTTAGTATTTTTAAAAAACTCCCTTTCATCGAAGTTTCTGTAAATCTCTGGGGATCTCTAGGGAACTTTGGAGAATTTTGGAGATATCCAGGGTTTTCTGAAGCTGTAGAAAGGAGAAACAAGAGATTTGTCAAGTAAATATATATATTATGACTTATGTTTAAAGTTACATAGTTATATGATGTTATATGTGTTAGTGTTACCATGATAGTAATGAAGAGAATAAAAATGATACATAAAAATATGAGGTTTCAAAAGTACTGTATTTCTAGAAACGTGGCAAAATGGGCCCCGTATTTGGGGATTTTCTGTTTTTTTTTTTTAAACGGGGCGGGGCGGATGGGCCGAGGACGTAGCTTGCAATGGACAGGGATGACTGATCGCATTGAACTGTCAGTTTCATTCAGTTGGGATGGTTCAGATAAAAACCTTGGGCTTTTGATGAAGTAGCAAGAACATTGAATTGGATGTGGCGCGGTTTTTGCCAGGCTTGGATCCCCAGTGTTTGCTTTGGGTTTCCCTCCATGCCCTGATTGTTAAGGCAGGTTTGGACCTGTTCAGTGCTTGGACTATTTGATTACAAAATGCTACGAAGGGGCAGGGACAACATGCCCAAAAGTGATAACACATTGTTATTATATGTATTTAAGTGTAACTCCCAATCACCAAGTTGTTTGATCGTTTGGGTTTGCCACGTAGTTTCTGTTGGCTACGGTTTGGGGGCAATAGATTTCTTCACCAAGTGCAGATCCAGGGCTAAGCCCGAATTGATAAGTTTGCACAAAATGATCAGAGTGCTGAAAGAACTGGTTATTTCATTAACGTTCTTAATTAGATAATGATAAGTTCATGATTTAGTTGCATTATATATATATAATATTCCATTTCCATCTGCACGAACTCTCCGAATCTGCCCAGCCCTCCAAGCCTGGCCCCCTGGCCCCAGGCAGGGGACGAGCTGAACTTGGCCTATGTCTCGCCTTCGCTGCCGCTGCCCGAGCGCGTCGCCAGCCTATGGAAGACCTGGGGCTTCGTTTGCACCTGCCGCAGGCGGGGCTTTTGGAGAAGGCGGAAGTTGTGTTGCCGTGTGGCCAAGGAGGCAAACATAACTCCACGTTGGGTTTTTGGTTGATATGTATATTATAATATATAATATGTATATATATATATGATATTTATATTTATGTATATATATAATATATATATATATATATATCATATATATAATATATATAATATATAATAATATAATATAATATATATAATTATATATATAATAATATATATAATTATATATATAATAATATATAATTGTATATATATATATATAAGAATATATATACTTATATATATAATAATATATATAATTATATATATACACATTTAACACAAGATTAAGATGGTGTATAGCTAACTATAAGCAAGTTGGTTGATAATACTCCAATAACTCTTTGGCATTTGGTAGAGATATCTAGAACTTGGTTGATAACTTCAAAAAACTCTTGGGTTATCTTGGGTTTAGGTTTAGGGTAGATATATCGACCTGGTTAATGGGGGTTATAAACCAACAGACATGTCACATTACATAACTAGGGGGACTACCTTGAAGATAATTTATGTTACAATTTATGATATATTTGTGTAACTGGATAACCCTGGTTAGAGGTGACTTACTAGAGACACACTACCCATTTAGAGATGATGTTCCTATTGAAATCCCTCTGTATTTCCTATTGGATTTTCCAGCCAGTTATGTTTGAGCAAACCGCAGAGTATCTGGAGCCTTCCAGTTGTAAAAGTTGGTTGCTATAGATTATAGCAAATCCTAACCAGCGCGTAGAATATCCAAGAATATCTCATCAAATCTCACTATATTAGGCTACAAGCTGGGCGACAAAATGTTATCTCAGTTATGCAATTTTAGTTATGTTTGTTAGCTTATAACTTCATGAATATATGAAATCTATTGAATATACATCCCCCTAGAAAACCCAACAGTTCACCCAGTGAACTCTCCGTCAACTGGTCGCGATTTCGCCGCCCCAACGGGGGGGCGTCGCCCCAACGTGCAGGTGTCAAGACGAGATCATGCTCCGAGCGGTGAAGTCCGAACAACCCGAAGGTGCGTCGTGATTTTTTCGTTACAAGTTGGTTTACATCATAGTATATGGGTATGGATCAATACCTATATTAATACCATTTTTAGGGGGATGAACATCCATTTACCAGATATTTTGATGTTCACCAGGGGTACAAGGTTTTGACACACTGCCATATACCCTCTGGTAATTTGTTACATAGCTATTGAAAATGGCCCATTTATAGCTGATTTACCCATAAAAAATATGGTGATTTTCCATAGTTATGTTAGTTTACTAGAGGGTACATAGTATATAATTAACTAATTCGGGTAAAACAATGTCATAAACCACCCATGACTGGGAATGGTAAACATACCACATGAAAATGGTGACTTGGGGATAATTTATATCAGACTATCTTTGGGGATTATTATTTATATCTATACCATAAGACCCAGTATCTTTATAAGTTATTGGTAAAACATGTGATTCACTATTGATTTATATCATTTTATATCTACCATAAGATCTAGTTAACTGAATTATAAACCAACATAACCAACTTAGCTAACCATGCAAAAACCACAAGTTGTAAACGAGATCCTAGGGTCCTAGACCATGGAGCTCTCCAGAAAAAAATGAAATAACATGGAATAATTTTAGAGCCTTGGAACTCTCCAACTATGGATCTTTCTCACTATACTCACTATACTATAGGGTCTTTCTCATCAGGTCTTGGACTTTGACATATTATTTACAGCTGCTGAAAAAGGGGTGATTCGAGCCAGCTCCAGTCGCTGCAGATTTGACCCCAAACATTTCACTGTTTTTCTTTGGAAAAATCATATGATGATGAATGAACTTTTCGGGGGCAGCATTTCAAGATAGATCCGGCAATTGAACTAATACCATCTAATACCTGCATCTTATAGAAACACATAGAAACGACAAGCCGCCTTGTTTTTCTCAACTTCGACTCCCCACGGTTTCACCCATGTTGAGCGACTGTTTTGTTGGATCCCCACAGAACTGATGCGACTGTTGGGGTTTCAAAAGAAACGAAGCAGAAAAGAAACCTGGCATCCCCTCAGAAACACCAAGTGACCCGTGAAAAAACCTTTCCCAAATCTTCGCTAGCATTCGCTGGGGCACCATTGGGTCCGATGATGTACCTATCAAAAAGGCTGATTTCTTACATAGCAAATTGTGGTTAAAATTGCAAGAATTGCAAGTGGGTAGTTGACATTCAAAGGCCTATTCATCACCATAAAGTATCCCATGTTCCAAAAAAAAATGCCATTCGAATCATGAAATCCAGCATTTTTGATCTACCCCAAAAATCCACCATAAAAATGTCACAACTTCGGCCCTGGGAAAAGCCACCAGGAGATGTGGCCGGTCTCCAGCTGTCCCCCGCCGGCCTGGCTGCGGCCATGGCACTTCTTCGACCAAGCACGGCGGCCACGGAAGCCGAGGACGGGCTGTGACTGTGGGGTAGAGACTTAGGGATACTTAGCCGTACCTTCTAAAAGACAGTGGATGCATAGGCTGATGGTTTTGATGGATATAGATGGATATAGATGGATATTCGTGGAATTTTCATGGAATTTTCATGGAATTTTCATGGGATTGCATGAAACTTACTGGGATTTCATGGGCTTTTCTTGTTTCCCCCATGGTAAAAAAACACCAGAAACGATGGGTCATCTCTTGGGATCATTGATGATTTTTCTTGGGTGCCTCGGCCTTAAGCCAAGGAGACGAACTGGGAGTTGCGGTTACTATTACTATTATTAGTAGTACTATGGAAAGGGGATTTCCAATTGCCTTGATTAACAGAGAGCACCCCCCGGCTAACAAGATGGCAACAAAGTTTGGGATACAAAGTAGGCTCTTTGGATAAAGATCTTTCTTGCATGTAACTTTTGGATATGATCTCCACATTGGGGGGGTTCCAATCAATGGGTGGTAGCATTCTAATTACCCTTTGGTAAACTAACATAACTATGGAAAATCACCATTTTCAATGGGTAAATCAACTTAAAATGGCCATGTTCAATAGCAAACTGTTAGTTTACCAGAGGGTATAAACCATCCAGCTATTGGAGATTCCCCAGGACGCATCAGATGGAGATGCGAGTAGCTCGGGCTCGTCAGATGTCAGTAGCGATGACCTTGGCAATGCAGGTGCCCCTGAACAGCCCGGCCCGGCGCGGTGGCAGGTCACCTGGTAGGGGATGTTCACACCACCATGTTTACCGCTTCCGATACCTAGAAATTGTAACGTTGGCTTCCCATGGTTCCATAGTATATTCCATGGTATCTTCTCATTGTTCCATGGTATAACCCAGATGCTCCATGTATAGTATATTTACCTACAAAACTGGCTCATTTATGGGCTAAATGTTGGTAAATATTCCATATATGGATCCTATGGGTAATGGTTTCTTGAAGTATCGTTTTCTTTTTCCATCGTACCTTCCCACATCTTCCCATCAAGACCCCGGCTTTTTCCATCCGTTTCTCCTCCCGAACAGGCGTGGCGACGGCGGTCAACGCGCCCTTCAGCGGCCCCTTGGGTCACTCACAGATTCCTGAGAGCGTCACCAAGATCGAAGCGGCGATGCAGGAGATGATGGCCAGCATGGCTGAGGGATGAGGGAAAACATGGAAAAACCTCGAAAAACATCGAAAAACAATGGATATCTATCACCCATAATGTCAACCCCGGATCAATAAACAATGGTTTATTAATTAGGGGGTACTCCTCCAATAGTCATAATATGATACTTAAATGGTACCCTCCCAAATTAAACAAGCTAGGGGTTTATTAATCCAGGGTTGACATTATATCTATGGTTTATGGACACACATATATATATATATGGTTTGGATTTTATATTTATTTTCATGATATATTTATGGATATCTAAGGGTGGATATACATTTTTATCATTATATATATATACACATGGTTTATGGTTTATGGATATCTACGGATATATGATATATCTACCATAATTGCAAGGATGAGGGTACCATGGATACCTGGGTATGTTGAGTCGGTGTTCCATTGGAGTTTTGCATAGTTTTCTTCAGTTTACCATGTTTTTACCATGTTATACCCATGTTGATGGGTTGAGAACTAGAGGGTTGTGAACCTAGCTGAATCTAGCTGGTTTATTTTGGATTACGACATAAGCCATAATTAATGGTATACCTCTTCACCAAGCAGTATACTGGGATAGGAATAGGGGTATGTTGCTACGGTATGTTTCAATTTTTTTTTTATAGGTCACCTGGTGTTGTTTGGAAAAGGAGATAATCGCTTGTAATTCGCAAAATATATTAGATACGGATAGATATGGAAACTCATGGTTTTCCACTTAATCTATGGGTTTTCCAAGATTGGTCATGGCTGACTTAGATGCGCCATGCTTAGCTAGTAGACTGGATAGTAAGTGGTTGCATCCCCTTATGAACGGGTGTACAAGGGTTATACGATGTTGTGAGTTCTAAGCCAGCTGATAACCAGCTAACCAACTCCATAATACTGGTGAACCACTTTTCGGCGGGTTTGCCACCAATGTATGGCTACGGGGTAGATCTTGGATGGATTCTTCAGTACTACGTTTGCTATTTTGACTGCAATACATGACCAAGGAATTTAAAATTAAAAAGATCCCAACTGTATTCATTGTGCAATACATTACCAGCTACTTTGAGGATCTTCCTAAACTATCCTAAACTGTTCTTTTTGATTACACTGTCTCCAAGATTGGCCATGTGACAAATGTGAGCCATGAAACATGCTGTGAACAACGGAGATTCCGAGATTCCGAGAATTTCCACCAAGTCGTGGCCGTTTGAGAGGAACATGATACAACCCATGTGGCGATGATGATAGAAGTATATGTATATATATATAACTATTGGATTTTGGGGGAGAAACAATTCTATTGCATGTTTTTAATTTGTTAATACAATGAGGAATATTACAAACCATGCTATTTTGAGGTACTTCATGAGAAATGCATGTTCGACTCATGTTCGACTTTTCCACCAACATCTCGGGTGCTGGTGCTACAAGCGCTGCATGGAGCAGAATTCATAGCCGTGCAGTGTCAAAGAGTCTATCTCCCAGCGAGGCAGTAGGTTTCAAGCTGAGATCCATGATGCATCAGTGGGTCCTTTTTGGGGATTCTGATAAAGTCACGAAGCTTTGATACCAATACTGTCAGTTGCTGCAATGGTGCCCCCAAATGATAGCTAAGTCTGCTAAGTTGACGCACATAGTTTGGTGATATGTTCGATTTATGCGGGAGATCACCATTTTCTTAGGTCGTGGATTCCAATTCGAACCACCTTGATGACAGTGTCCCATCCATCCCCATTTTTGCCGATGAAAAAATGGTATGCTTTCCAGCATACCCTCTGGTAATTTGTTACATAGCTGCCTTGAAAATGGCCATAGAAATAATGGATTTACCCAGCTAGAAAATGGTGATTTTCCATAGTTATGTTACAGTTTACCAGAGGGTAGTCTTGAGACAGAACATTTAAAACCAACACCAAATAAGCTCAAATAAAGCCTCAAGCGCTTGCCATGTCTGGTAAATCAACAGTTTGACCCCGAAAATCACCGAGTTTTAGTGGGAACAAATCTTCCAACCCCGACAACTGGCAGGGTCATCATGTTAATTTACCAGAGGGTAACTTATGAGTCCAGGGGAACACCCATGAGTTTCAGACGCCAACATCCACCTTGGCTGGGCACACTGCCTGCCAACCCGCTGCGACCGGCCCAAATTGGCTGCGTCGGCTGTTGGAAAAAGAGATGTGAATGTTTGCGGGCTGGTTTGTAGCCAAGAGTTTTTGAAGCTTGACATAGCTTGACATATTCCATTTCTGCAGGTCATTCATTTCCTAAAAGCCTTTGCTCAGAAGGGTAGGTTGAGTGTAATTGTTTTGTACTTGACCCGTAGTTGATAGATTATTCAAAGCACATGTATTCTGGTTGTCCGTTTTAAAGATGTGAAGATCCGGGTAAGTGTGTCTTGACCCATGCAACAGACAAGCAACCGACAAGCACTTGGGTCAAAGTATAAAAGACCAATCTCATTCGGGAAGGTGACACCAAGCGATGGCTAAGTCCGTTTACAACTAGGCTAATTGTCATTATGATGGATAGTTCCACTTCGGGGACTTAGTAACCAGGGGATCCAGGGGTATCAACCATTTACGATTTCTGGGATGATCCTCCAAGTATACATTTACACAGTCTGAAGTCTGGGGTAACATAAAGCAACAAGCACAACTCGTGGGCCTCTGCGTGTTTGGTCACAGGGTTCACAACTTGTCACCTTTGAATCCCCAGGCCCAAATAAGCGAATTTGATAGACATGGACTATAGGACACCCTTAAGATTGTTTCTGTTAATGCTAATAGGCTAATATAGATTTTGATGTTTTTTTGTTTAATCTCAATACATCTTGAAATCGGTCATTTCACAGAGCGCAAATCAGCTCTGGTGTTTCCTTTCTGTACATCAAACTTACTCTGGGCCATTGCTTCCAGAGTAAACTGTTAAACTACCGGCAGCTATTTCCCATGCCCCAATGTTTGTCGCTCAAATACCAGTCCCACGACGTCACCATCAAATCCCATGGAAATCCCATGAAATGACCGTTAAATCACATACTGGTTGTGTGTTTTGGAACATGTTTTATTTTTCCATTCAGTTGGGAATGGCAACATCATCCCAACTGACTTTGAGTCCATCATTTTTTCAGAGGGGTAGGTCAACTCAACCACCAACCAGGTAACCAGCACCAAAAAGACATTAAATGTCATGATATCCCATGAAATCCCATGAAGAAAACACATGGCAGGTCGCTCGGACCTGGCAGAGTGCGAGGGCAGGGAATGCTGCGGAACTCAGAGCTGCATTGAGGTGCCAGCTGATCCGCTGGGGATCAGATTTTCTGTGGGGATTGGATCATGGATATTGTACAAAAGAACATACAGTATATATATATACATAAATACTATGATATGATATGATATGATACAATATGATATGATATGATACATCATGATATGATATGATATGATATGATACAATATGATATGATATGATATGATACAATATGATATGATATGATATGATATGATACAATATGATATGATATGATATTATTGTCTGTATATACATATCATACAGGTATGTTTGTTTGAGAATGCATTGTATATTATATATATATGTAAGAGCTGGGCAAACCGTTTGCAGGTTGATACTTTACGCGGAAAGTCAAATGAGGCATTTCTACCCAATAGTGACAACCCACAATTAGTCCTTCGTGGTAAACTGAGTCACTGAGATTGTTTGGCGAAGTATGTGTTACATTTTGTTACTATATTTGATGTATATATTGCAGCTAACAAATAAATATATATATATAAAAAATTGAGTATACATGATGTATTTACTAATTAAGTATGTTGTATATATTTGAGCTGACTATCTGAAATAAACATCACCTATATTTCTGCAGAGCGTCTTAAGTCGGCAATGATTTGGACTATGATTCACATCAGCAAGACTTTGGGGGCTGAATGTCTTACTGCGGATACAACCATGAAAAATATGTTGGATGCGCATCCCCGTAATTATAAGTCCTTGAAACATATTGCATGTTTTTCTTACCATGTCCAGGTAGAAGTTGGTTAATAAATCCCATGAATACTATAGTTGCATCTACTATAAACCATAGAATTCAGCCACTTATAAGGCAACTGAACGCTATATTGGGGGGCCCCACATTGTAGCTAAAAAGACGACTTTTTGGGGGGACGACTTTTGAGCAGTCTCTATCTGGAGTCCCCTGATCCCACTTTCAGCCGCACAGGTCATTGAGGTCCACAGACCTAAAGAAGGTGGCGCTCACTTGTCAGGGCGCCTAAGAGGCGGCGATGCGGGAAACCAACAAAGGCCATGAATGTGGGGTGAAAATGGGTGAACGTGATGGTTTTGTTGTCTTTCTTTCCCTTGTGAATACATGTTAATACATGTATTCTTTTTGGGGCGCATATTATATATATATATATATATATATTGATGTTTGTGTAATGAACCAAGACCTCAATATTTTCTTGAAAATCCTATAGAACAAATCATGTTTAAAAGGACTAATTGTTTGGTTAGCCATCTCAACAGAAATGGAAGCCACTGGAGGCATATAGAGCCCATTCCAAGTCCACTGTTTGGCGAAAGCTATGGGTACCCCTCAACAAGTAACTGAATTTCTTAAGATTTAAGGGGTTTGTGAACCTCCAGCCCTTCAGGGGTTTGCTAAATTTGCTAAGAATCACAACTTTGATTTCTACTGATTCTACTGAGATTTGATTATTTAGTCTTCTCCAGACGGTGAGGAAACAAACATATTTGTGGCCCTAACATTGCAGCCCCATCTTGGGTCTTCGTTCCGATGCCGCTTGACATTTCATCGGCCCAAGTTCCACTTTAACCGAACCTTATCCGATAGATGAACTCAAAAAAGGCCGTCGCTTTGCGATGGATTTGGCCTCTCATTGTTTCGGCTGCGGCAACTAACTGCCTCGATGACCAGTCGCCACTGCCCACGCGGGTCCTGCTGCAGTCGCAGTCTGAGTTGACGAAAGCTGAGAACAGCACTGGCACCCCCTTCATGGTTCCTGGGTGAGATAGCTGACCCCTCAGGTCGCCTTTGGGACTGGGAAAGCAACTGAAGTCTGTCCTAATCAGTTATAAGATAAACTCCATCAACTAAGTTCTAAGATGTTATAAATTTATATAAATTTCATAAACCATGTACTTATTGGAGCTATAAACCTAGCTATTTTGGGGGGGCCCCACTTCGTGGTTTCTTGACATTCCACAACTGAAACGGAGACATTTTCCTGATCACTGAGTTGCGACACACGCGGCACCAGGTTCTAGATGTCTGGGACGAAACGCATCCAACGCATTCCACTTTTGTGGAGCATTTCTTTGGGGCCATCGGCCTGCTACTCACAGTGTGCCTGGGATTAAATGGAAATGGCAAGTATCTGTATAATTAATCTGCAGAAGATATTATGGTTACAATTCCTATATATGTATAATATTATATAGTCTAGTTAGATCATTTCTATTACTGATTTTGATGTAGTATATGAAGGTTTTGAAGTTTTGCCAAGAAAAAACTCTAAATTGCAGGTTTGGAAACAATTGAAAAAGGCTTTTCCCATACTGGGCATTTGCGCAGCTTTCAGAAGAGATTTTCGGGATGTAGTTGTGGTGTCGAACATGCTTGCGTACGGTTTTTTCTCCACTTTACCATGATCTCAAGTTCCGACAGCCAAGGTCTCTTGCAATCTATTTGAAATTCATAGTGGAAGATTATGAAGAGAAAACTTCCGCCAACAGCCCTCCCTGGTTTTGCGATGAGCGCATCATTGTCCAGGCTCCCTGTCTTCCAATCAGTTGGAGAGCCCATAAACTTGGTGTCCACCACAGTTGGTGAGCAGCTTAGAACCCAGCTTATAAGTGGGGTTAATAGGGAATAGGAGTAATCCACCTACAATTCCTGTGGCGACCACCAAACAACCTGCATCCAAACTTGATTTTCAGGAGGGCAATCCCGGTGACTGCGAAACATACAGAGAACACTATCAGCTGTATTTTCGGGTATCCAGACATCACCATGCTATGGGTTCCCGCAACCAACTTAAATTGAACAGATTGATTACCTTAAAAACAGGATATGCATGGATTTAGGTCAAGAACACCAAAGTGGAGTGAACATGTGCCCTACTAATTAGTCATTTGCATATCAGTTCATGGGCACCCTCCACTCGTTTTCAAATGACGACATAGGTCAGTGGTTATCCCGAGTCATATAGACCAGGTGTGGGCACCAGGTTGTCGAGCTGAGTGCCAATGAGGATCAATGATTGATGCGTATCTATGCGCCATAGTCAAGAGTTTGAAAGCTTGACTATGTTTGATTATATACCCAGATTGGGGGTCACCATTCCATGTTCAGATAAACATATCCATTGTAAGGAATCGCATTCATGACGGTGGGATGAGCATAGGCCATGAATCATATAGTTGATTCTGTGTATATATACGTACGATTTATACATACATACATACATACATACATACATCCATACATACATACATATATATATATATATACAGCACATGATATTCCCATGATATTCCCAGTGCTGTTGATTGAATCCCATGAATTATATTCCCTAAAGCATGAATCCCATCTCGCTTGACCATGGCACACGTCAAGGGCACGGTATACAAGAGTCAAGATTGAGTGGAGGTTTCCAATTCCATGGGGCTACCCCAAAGTGGATGGTTTTTGTCGTGGAAAATCATTTTAAGACGGATGATTTGGAGGTATGGATTCACTTTAGTAAACCTACATGTATTTGAAACAAACGATCGAAAAGTCACCGGAATGATGGGAATTGGACTGGGGGAATCACCCCAAAATTGCCAAACATATCAGGTTACATAATTATTATAACCTACAAAGGGCCCCCTAGATAGCTAAGTTGGTTTATAACTCCAATAACGATGGTTTATGGTACTTATAACTATAGTTACTGGGGTTTATAAACCAATTTATAACTGGGGGGCCCCACATTGTATATATTCAGCTGTTTTTAGGTAACCATCCAATGTTAGAGGTGTTTAGTCTTGATCCCCAACCATAACCAGAGGAAGATACGACCTGGGTGACAGGCAGATAAACATGATACACGAAGCGAGATCACAAAGACGTCTTGTTCTGTGATATGGCTGGTTGGTGGTTTGGAACATTTTTTATTTTCCCATATATCGGGACTTTCATTTTTCTCGGGGTTGAAACCACCAACCAGATGGTGTTGAAATTCCTGGTTTACACCTCAGGAACTGTAGAAACTCGCATCTGGACCTGGGGTTCCACCCAGATTCGTAACGGACGCGTAACTTGCGACCAGACTCCGCCATGTGAGGTCGGCGGTGGCTTTGTGCTGGCTTGGGTAGTCATTGGGGTCATGGTCTTCACGCAGGTCTTGAGCTTTTCAGCACCGTGGCAGCCATGGTGGATTTGACGTTGTTTTTGAGTAGCGCTAGTAAGGGGAATCATCCCTAACAATGGCCTTATTTTAGCTTGATAATTCTTGATATATCTTATCCAGATAGGTGCTGAATGACCCATTTGGAGGAGACAGACTGTTCGCGATTGCGGTCGAAGTCGTTTTTGAGAGACTCCTAAGTGCATGGTGGGTTGATGGAGAGAATCCATTGATGTGACATCGGACATTTCAAGTACCCTCTGGTAATTTAACATAGCCATTGAAAATGGACATTTATAGTGGAATTACCCATTGAAAATGGTGATTTTCCATAGTTATGTTAGTTTACCAGAGGGTACTGTACTGCAACATCGACGCACAAGGAATGTGATCAGTGGGAATGTATACAAGGTGTTGCCCCCAGATTCGAAGTTTGCTTGTGTATAATTGCCTAGTTCGATGTATGTGCGGTTGACGCCAAAATGCTAAATTACACATCCTTGTTGATTTTCCCAAATATGTTCCAAATATGTTCCCACTTATAAATTGGTGTATTGCCCTATGAATAAATGATAGCTATCCCCCTTTTCAACCCAACAGTTAACCAAGTTCTGTGTGTCAACTTAGGTTGGGGGCCACACCTTGTAGCCGTCAACATGCCCCAATGATCAGGGTTGTTCTGCTTCAGGATCAGTAAACTTCAACCAACGCCGATTCTGCCAACAAAATTCCACCAACCCCTCATTATCCCTCATATTAATTCATATTACGTGTATATATATACACATATTGTATACACAGTGTATGAGTGACCATATATATATATACATATGTATATATATATACATATGTATATATATACACATGTATATTTATATACACATATATGTATATTGCTTGATGCTTAATAAACCCTTTACTTGTATTTGAATGAATCCCCATGACGCCTCACTACCAAGGTCTTGGGCAAGGAGAGAAATCTTACCGCCTTGGCCTCTCGGGCCTGATCATCTCAACCAGTTTTATCATCTCAAAACGACGTATGTTGAGATGATCACATCTTATGGAAAACTGCTAATGTTGGTGGAAAAAGCTCAGTGCCAATTTTGGTTGGTGAATGTTTGTTGAGTTTCAGTTGCGGCTAAGAAGTTGGAAGTTTCACTCCAAGTGTCTGGGAAGGAAGTCACTCCAAGTTGTGAAGAGTCACATCAATGACATGATTTCGTTGGCGGCCTCAGATTCTGTATGTCGTTTATCGATGTTTGTCCAAGCCTATTGGTGCATTGATGTATTTTGTTTAGTTCACGAGTGGTTCTTCAGTTTTGTTTCATGGACGTTGAAAATTTACCAAAACAAAATCAGCACGGAATCCCTCTATTCCTTCAAACAAAGCCGGGAATAATCGCCAAAAGCAACCCTGAAGCTCAAAACCATTTGGTGTGGGTCAGTTTTTGAGCACCAATAAATCCACTCAATTAGCAATTTTTAGTGTTAACAGTGTTAACCAATGTTAACCATTCGTTTTGGAGTGTTGATCATCTTGACCCCCCCTAAATCTGCTGATTCATCATAATTTTGCCTATGAACACAAGCGTTTTATCCCATGCAGGTGAGCCATTTCCAGTCAGTCACATCTCCAGGAAGCCCTCTACGTCTGTGCCGAGATTCTAATCACGGTGGGCTATGGCGACGTCTCGCCGAGCAGCTATGCATCGCAGGCCTTTTGTGCGGTGTATTCCATCTTGGGCTGCAGCCTCATGGCTGCGGCTCGCCGCGGACCGGCCTCGTAATGCGTCAGTTGGTGCAAGCTTGAAGTGGATGCGGGGCCCCCAACGTGATGTTTGTTGCTTTATAAACAGCACGTATTTTAGTGTTAAGTATATGTATCTAAGTATCATAAACCATACTTCTTGGAGATCTACATCTTGGAGATCTACATCAACTTAGCTATCGTTTGGGGGCCCCACTTTGTATGGTTAAACTATGGTAAGCTATGATGTAGAGAGTTAAGTTGGTCATGAGTTAGATGGCGAGGTGGATGTTGGATATGTTTACGTAACATAGTAATTACGTATCTACTCTAGAGAGATGAGATATCTATCACACACCATACTGAGGCTACTCAAGCCTATAGCTATAGATATAGAAGCTATATTTCTACTTGTATGTACCATATGAAGATGGGAGTATTTGTTTGATTTCTGGTGGAAATGAAACGTGTAACATGTGATTCTTGGCATGCTATGTGGAAAGCAAAAAAAACTCAACACTTTCAGGTGCTATTGTTTGGTGTGTTCCAAGAGAGAAACAAAGCATGGTTCATCATGCAATGCACATTCTTGGAATTTGTTTGTGGTGAGGTGTTGTTTAACTCCAGTGCCGCCATGAATATCTCACACAGATAAGTGCGAACATACAACATTCATAATACCTCGATCACGATTTTGTTCCATCAAGAGCATCATTTTGTATCTTGAAGAGTTGACATCATTTTCTGAGTTGTGATGGATTGTTCGCTACTTTCTACTTGCAACCCCAGTCAGCTCGTGAATATCTGAGGTACAGTAGCCTCTGACAGGTCTCAATTGGTGTCGATTGCATTGTCCCAAAAAATGGACAGGGAGGTCACATTTAGGACCAGGTGATGCGTTTGGAAAAATCCACCACGAAGGGAATTCAACCTCACCAATTTTGCCAATGCGGATCCCGGCTGTGAGAGTTGTCAGTCGTCCCGTCAATTTTATCCAATTTTGACAGACCCTGAATTTACCACTATGAACCATCCAGAATCCAGGATAAAGATAAGGTTAAGGAACCAACTGGTCTCAGGGGTTTTCAGGAACTGGATCCAATCTTTGGAAAATCCCTATAAACAACTTTGGTGAATAGCTGAAGTTTGCAGAGAAATTGAAGATGGAATCTAGGTCTTCAGGGCATTACACCGTAATCTATGTAATGTGGTAAACCCAATAATGAAATATCCCTAAATTCACCATATAATGGGTGGTAAACACTATCCCCAAATGGTAGGTTTATGGCATTGGGTTGCCCACAGCCGTTTGTTTTCACCTGTAACCCTCTAGCCCAGGTGGTTTTCTCCCTACTCTTCAACCACTACCTTGGCACTCAGCGTCACCTTGTGCCATTGACCCACCCTGCAGTGGCTGCAGCAGCAGCACACAGCAGGCCCAGATACAAGGCCTGATTACATCTGTTGCCCTGGGGAAAACATGCAGAAAGATGTGGAAAACCTATGGCTTCCTTAGTTAAAATGATCTACAAAGGGTGGGTTCCCGCATCAATGTTTAGTTTACAGGAAGCTACTTGGACCGTCAGTGGCTCAAACAGCTCAACATCATGATCGGTGCCAGGTAGTCTTAACTTAAAAAGTTACTTTGGTCAAATCATCCAGCCTTTAGCTACCCAGCTTGTTTGCTATCAAAAACAGCAAAAGAAAGAAAGGTAATTCATCACTACTTTTGTAGGAGCTTACTATCCTGTCTTTTTTCGATGGTGTTATAATTGTTCAACAGTTTAACAAAATACATCATCATCATCATCATCATCATCATCATCATCATCATCATCATCATCATCATCATCATATGTATACATATATATAATTATATATATTATTACATATATATGACTATGATTAATATATATATATATATATATATGATTATATGTATATCAATAGTCAAGATAGTAGTTAAGCTGTGAAACAAACCCCCATTTCACGTATATACATTGGCAGTAGTACTATTTTTTAATATATCATTTTAGTAATATATGTGTTTTGGGATGTTTTTAACCATAGTTCATGTTTAACTTTTGTTTTGGGATGTTTCAACCATGTGTCATTTTTTCATCGGTGTTTGGTCCCATTGAAATCTCAATTGTTGATACAGTAGATGTTGATAGTCATCTCCAATTTGAAATATTTTCCCTATGGATCCAGCCGTACCTTTTTAGGAAGTGTTTGGGGTATGATTTACGGGGTTAAGTACCTTCTCAGACAGTGCTTGGATCCATAGGGATTGAATGGTTAAAACAATTTTAAGATCCGAACAAGCCCTATTTTTCAAGTGAACGTGCCTCCACTTGTTGTGGAGCTCGGCAGGGTGCGATGCAGACTTTGCGACCTGTGATCTTGGCGCTGGCCATTGGCACTGTATCTTGGCCCTCAAATTGTTGGATTATAGGATATAAATGGCTTTTTAATAACTTTATGATGGGATATATATATATATATATACTACATTCAGACAAAATAATATATATATATACATATTGTCAGCTTTGCGGAACAATATATATATATACCAGTAGTACCGCACAAGGCGGTGGCGGAAGTTTCAAAAATAGGAAACCTATAGGAGAAGTTGGTTGTTGCGAATCAGGGATGGCAGAGCGAAGCCACTGATTGACCGAA
>Ga0126342_10007002_pt1 | contig 20090 bp, 17 predicted proteins | sample Cyp1metagenome_FD_92528 | JGI IMG/M metagenome (GOLD analysis project Ga0126342, IMG submission 92528) | Coral microbial communities from Lord Howe Island, Old Settlement Bay, Australia - Cyphastrea 1 metagenome | ecosystem: Host-associated > Invertebrates > Cnidaria > Coral ...
GAAGATCAGAGAAGAGAAAGAGTCAGAAGAAAGAAGATGCAGGTGCGAGAAAATCGCGAAACACTGTGTTTTTCGAATGATTTGTGGCTCCGGAGGGTCGAAAAGTAGGCTCGCTAAAGCTGCGGCTGCGGAGCCATCTGGCCAGATGAGAGATGAAAAATTGCACGCCATTGTGGCGCGAAGCACATTTCCAAGTCAAAATGTACAAAACACAACATGCTCGGACCACTTTTGGAAATTGAGATGTCGAAAAAGTGCACGCCGTTGTGGCGCGAAGCACATTTCGAAGTCAAAATGTACAAAACACACCAGCTCCGGACCACTTTTGGAAGTTGAGATGTCGAAAAAGTGCACGTCGTTTGTCAAAATGTACAAAACACCACATGCCCGGACCACTTTTGGAAATTGAGATGTCGAAAAAGTGCACGCCGTTGCGGCGCGAAGCACATGTCGAAGTCAAAATGTTTAAAACACCACATGTTCGGACCACTTTTGGAAGTTGCGATGTTGAAAAAGCGCACGTCGTTGCGGCGCGAAGCATATTTCGAAGTCAAAATGCGAAAAACACACATGTTCGGACCACTTTTGGAGGTTCAGATGTCGTTTCGCATGGCAGGCGCAAGGGATTGTGCACCGTGTCAAAAGTCAGCAAAACGTGATGATTTTCTGGCTTTTCAACTGCAACCACCACTACACCTCACTACCCTCCAATACACTACACTACAACATCTACAACTACACCTTCACTACATTCCACTACACAACGCTACACTCCACTACACGACACTACACTCAAGTACATCACTACACGACACTACACTCAAGTACATTCAATTACACTACACTACACTACACTACACTACATTCCACTACACTACACTACATTACACTACATTCCACTACACTACACTACATTACACTACACTCCACTACACTACACTACATTACACTACACTACATTCCACTAGACTACATTACACTCCACTACACGCCACTACACTGCACTACAACTACACTACACTACATTCCACTACACTACACTACACTCCACTACACTCCACTACATACCACTACACTACATCACTAATTACACTACACCACAACTACAACTCCACTACACTACACTACACTACACCACATTCCACTACAGTCCACTAAACTACATTCAATTTCACTACACTACATTACACTACACTACACTACGTTCCACTACACTACACTCGACACTACGCTAATTGCATTACACCACAGTACACTACACTACACTACACTACACACAACACAACACAACACTACACCACACTACACTACCATACACTACGCTAATTGCATTACACTACGCTACACCACACTACACAACACCGCAGCACACTACATTCAATTACACTACACTACACTACCCTACCACACATTGCATTACATTACGTTACATTACATTACACTACACTCATTACACCACCACAAATGCAACTGCAACTACACTACACTAATTACACTACACCACAACTACAACTCCACTACACTACAACTACAACTACATGCAGCTGCACTACACCACACTACATCCAGCAGCTGTGGGTGAGGTGACCGACCAGGTGACCACTGCAACCATTGCAGCCGCTCCAAAAAACACAGCTCCAACCACCTTTCGATCCATCAGTGGCTTCGCTCTGCCATCCGTGATTCACAACGACCAACCTCTCCTATAGGTTTCCTATTTTTGAAACTTCCGCCACCGCCTTGTGCGGTACTACTGGTACTGGGGGGAAGTAGTTTCTGCAAGCTTTGTAGTACAAATAGTACTGGGACGTGCTTTGTGCAAGCTTTGTAGTACAAAGTAGTACTGGAACGTGCTTTGTGCAAGCTTTGTAGTACAAAGTAGTACTGGAACGTTCTTTGTGCAAGCTTTGTAGTACAAATAGTACTGGGAAGTGCTTTGTGCAAGCTTTGTAGTACAAAGTAGTACTGGAACGTGCTTTGTGCAATCTTTGTATTACAAAGTAGTACTGGGAAGAGCTTTGTGCAAGCTTTTTAGTACAAAGTGGTACCGGGAAGTACTTTGTGCAAGCTTTGTAGTACAAAGTAGTACTGGGAAGTGCTTTGTGCAAGCTTTGTAGTACAAATAGTACTGGGAAGTGCTTTGTGCAAGCTTTGTAGTACAAAGTAGTACTGGAACGTGCTTTGTGCAATCTTTGTATTACAAAGTAGTACTGGAACGTGCTTTGTGCAAGCTTTGTAGTACAAAGTAGTACTGTGAAGTGCTGTGTGCAAGCTTTGTAGTACAAAGTAGTACTGGGAAGTGGTACTGGGAAGTGCTTTGTGCAAGCTTTGGAGTACAAAGTAGTACTGGAACGTGCCTTGTGCAAGCTTTGTAGTATTACAAAGTAGTGCTGGGAAGTCCTTTGTGCAAGCTTTGTAGTACAAAGTAGTGCTGGGAAGTGCTTTGTGCAACCTTTGCAGTACACAGAAGTAGTGGGAAACACTTTGTGCAAGCTTTGTGGTACAAAGTAGTACTGGAACGGACGTTGAGCAAGCTTTGTAATACAAAGTAGTAGTGGAACGTGGTTTGTGCAAGCTTTGTAGTACAAAGTAGTACTGGGAAGCAAGCTTTGTAGTACAAGGTAGTACTGGGAAGTGGTTTGTGCAAGCTTTGGAGTACAAAGTAGTACTGGGAAGCAAGCTTTGTAGTACAAGGTAGTACTTGGAAGCGTTTCATGCAAGCATTGTAGTACAGCGTAGTACAAGGGAAGGGCGCTGTGCAATCTTTGTATTACAAAGTAGTACTGGGAAGAGCTTTGTGCAAGCTTTTTAGTACAAAGTGGTACCGGGAAGTACTTTGTGCAAAATTTGTAGTACAAAGTAGTACTGGGAAGTGCTTTGTGCAAGCTTTTTGGCACAAAGTAGTACTGGAACGTGCTTTGTGCAAGCTTCGTAATACAAAGTCATACTGATACTGGGAAGAGCTTTGTGCAAGCTTTGTAGTACAAAGTAGTACTGGGAAGCGCTTTGTGCAAGCTTTGTAGTACAAAGTACTACAGGGAAAGGCTCTGTGCAAGTTTGGTAGTACAAAGAAATACTGGGGATTGCTTTGTGCAAGCTTTGTACTACAAAGTAGTAGTGGGACGTGCTTTGTGCAAGGTTCGTAATAAAAAGTAGTAATTACTGGGAAGTGCTTTGCGCAAGCTTTGTAGTAGCGCTTTGTGCAAGTTTTGTAGTGCAAAGTAGTACTGGGGAGTGCGTCTGTTAGTACAAAGCAGTACTGGGACGTGCTTTGTGCAGGCTTTGTAGTACAAAGTAATACTGGGAAATGTCTTTCGCAAACTAGTACGTAAAAGGTTCTGTGTGTAAGAGCTTCTGTGTGTAAAAGTTTCTCTGTGTAAAAGTCTCCGTGTGTAAACGCATTTGTCTCTAAAGGCCTGTCTGTCCAAAAGCTTGCTGCGTGTAGAAGCTTCTCTGTGTAAGAGCTGCTGTGCGTAAGAGCTTTTGTGTGTAAAAGTTTGCTGTGTGTAAAAGCTTCTCTGTGTAAAAGTGTGCTGTGTGTAAACGTTTCTGGGTGTAAAAGCTTGTTGCGTGACAAGTTCTCTGTGTAGAAGCTTGCTGTGTGTAAACGCCTGCTGTGTGTAAAAGCTGTCTGTGTGTAAAAGCTCTCTCTGTAAAAGCTTTCTGTGTCTACCAGCTTGCTGTGTGTAAAAAAAGAACTGTGTGTAAAAACTTCTCTGTGTAAAAGCGTGCTGCGTGTAAACGCTTCTCATGTGCAGAAGCTTTCTACGTGTACAGGCTTGGGTGTGTGTACAGGCTTGCCTGTGTAAACGCATCTGTGTCTCAAGCTTCTGTGTGCAAAAGCTTCTCTGTGCATTGATTTTTGTGTGCAAGAGACTCCTCTCTGGCAGTAAAAGCTTTGCGACATGCAGAAGAGCTAAGATGAGCTGAGAGGAGCTTCGATGAGAAAGGTTGAACAGTGCTCAGATTGAGCTGTTGAGAAGAACTTAGAGGACATATGGGAAGAGATGAGATCAGATGAGATGAGAAGAGCTGAGATGAGGTGAGAAGAGCTCAGATGAGATGAGATGTGATGTAGTGTGGGGTGTGAAGTGTAAGTGCGAAGTGTGAAGTGTGAAGTGTAAAGAGTGCAGTGTGAAGTGTGGAGTTTCAAGCCCGACCTTTGGAACAGCGCATCACCATCGCACAAAGCACGTGCGCAGGAGCCTGGCTGGCGCACTGCGCATGAAGGTTTTATGGTATATCCCTAAGGCAACTTCCGCCCCTCCTCGTGCGGGTACTACTGGTATAGTATCAAATATATGTATATTTATATATATATATATATATGTGTGTGTGTACCTATTTATATTTATATTTATTTATTTAGATAGATAGATAGATAGATATGGAAATGCCTATTTTTAACTATTTACATGCATGCACCGATCCCTAAATAAACCTAATCCAACCCTAAAGCAACCGTAGACAAACTCTAAACAGACCCTCTACCCCTTAAAAAAACACTCTTCTAACAGATATGCCCCCCACCTGCCGCAAAATGACACGACAATATCAAGACCGCGCTAGCGGGCGTTTTGCCTTGCAGACATGCAGGTGATGAAGAAAGTCCTGATGTCCGAAGGTTTCGGTGGCCTATACAGAGGCCGCCTTCAAGTTGACCCGCCTCCTAAGCTAGTTTATTTTGCTAGATGGTGCCCCTCCAGGAATGCTGGCGATGAGCTACAAGACTATCCTTTGGTGCCTTGGATGACAGGTTGCAGATGCTGGTGGTGCCATTGTCCTCCGCCCCTGTGGGATCAGAAGATGAAGTATTGAACCCCCGAAAGCTGCAGCACATAATGAGTTTAAAAAACCGCTGACTGGATGACACCAGACTGGGCAGCTGCGGGTCCTGCAACAGTTCACAAAATCTGAACAGAAACGGGTCGCATGAAGTGGGCAACCGCCATCGTTGCTTAGTGTGCTCCACAATGGAAACCAGAGCGCAAATGGTTTCCGACAAGCATGGCGAGATGGCAAAATGGTTTTGTTCATTTTGTTCTATTAAAGGTCAAACGGATATTCAAATGTCGCAATTATACAGATGAATATTCATTACATATTGGTAATGTTAATATTACATATGCATCCCCCTACGAATTTCAGCTACAAAGTTTGTGGCCTTGTGCCTCTTACAGAGGCTTCCACGTTAGTCAGGCTAACCGGGACATGAAATCCAGGTCTAAGGTTTTGTAGCTTAAACTTGTGAATTTCATTTTATAAAGGAATCATTTTAATGAATCATGTTAGCCCATCATGAAAATTGCAGTGGCATTTTGTAGCATGACATAATGAGCTTCATCAGAGCTTATCAAAATCAAAGCGTTTTGTAGCGAAGGGTGTGTCCTTGTATGTGCAACTGTTGAAAACGAAGTGCCGTTTGTAACAAGGGAAAATCCCCCCTATGTCAAGGTTGTTGAAACGAAGGGGCATTTTGTAGCTAAGGCCATTTTGGGAAAATGCAGCTCAGCAACCTCATTCTATAGCCCCAAGCTTGTGAATCATTGTTGTAACATACAGAGTTAGGGTCCCAACATCTCCCCTGAAAGTCGGTGGGGGATACATATGCTTGTTTTGTTTACACATATTGCGTGCGAAGGATCCACGTCACACACGCACATACACCTACCCACCGACCGACCTACTTACCCATCTACGTACACACCCACACATATGTATAGACATTTACACACTTGCTCAGAACTGTCGTTGCGAATTCGGTTGTGGAGTGCATCCGACGTGCAAAAACAGCAACAATTTTATAGATGACATGATGAATATATATATATATATGAATATACATACAAACGTATAATCACAGTGGACGTTGACCAAATAAAACAACAGCGATAAACATTTGTCCCCCCCCAGCTGCGACTTATATGCGCCCAGGGATATTAAAAGCAGGTACGTTGTCACAGGTACCCAGGGGGTGTCTTCGTTGGCCACCGACCCCCTGGGAACCCGGTGGTCCCCTGCAACACAACGAAGTTTTACATCTCTCCAGATGGTACACACACACACCCCGCAGCAGCGGGGCAGATGAAAGGGAAATGAAAGTGAGATGACAATGAAAATGAGATGACAGCTAGTCAACCAGGACGCGAGACGGGGAACGCAAAAGAAGAAAGGAAAAAAGAAGAAAACACCAACACCAACACACCTAGCCCGGAGCGGGCAAACCCTGAGAGGGCAAGGGAAAAGAAAAAGCGGACGGACGAAACACCGACCCGAGGAGGGGGGGGCGAGAAAGTAAGATCTTTGCAGGTACTTCGGGATGATCAGTCCCGATATCCTCCCAAGTCATGAGTAGCTTCATTGGCAGTGGACTCATCAGTGGGCCACTGCCCCCTGCAAATCATAATGACAAGATCTAGACAAGTCAGAAAATCACATCGTTGGAAGTTTTACATCTCTTCAGATGATTCACACACACACACACGCCCCGCAGCAGCGGGCCTTTTTGAGGCCCCGGCAGATGAGATGAAAGTGAAGATGAAAAGGAAATGGAGATGAGATTACGATGAGAATGAGATGACAATCTCCTCACCCGGACACGAGACGGGGAAAGCAAAAGAAGAAAGGAAAAAAGGAAAACGCCAACACCAGCACACCTAGCCCAGAGCGGGCAAACCCTGAAAGGGCAAGGAACAAGAAAAGGCGCACGGACAACGGGCCAAACACTGACCAGAGGGAGGGGGGCGGACGGAAGCGCCTGACACAACCTACAAGGCGAGAGCCAAACCTACCTCGGCACGCGAAGGGCCCAAACCTGACCCAGAGAGGAAGCACGAATGAGATAGGGGACCAATGGGGGACTAGTTAGTTGATAAAAATGATGCATCCACAAGTCAGTGCAAAATTCCCTGATAAGGCTCGAGGCCCCCAAAGTTCAAGTCACAACCCTCTGGACGGCTCAAGTGGTCAACCCTTCGAATTCGTGCGCAATTGAACCTCACCAACGACCAAAGAAGAAAGAGTCACCACACCTGAAAACCCAGGAAGGTTTGACCAACATCAGCAGTGGAAGAAAGAATATCGTGTCAACAACCACTACGTGGACAAAACCATGGTGGGGGAGGGCGATGGTGGCAACACCGAGGGCTGAGTTGCAAAATTAAACAACCGAAAAGAGACAAGGACAAACACCTGCGGTAGCCAACAGGTGTCTAAAGATAACCAAAGCCAGAAGGCTGTACAGAGTCCTGTTTTTGTCTCAACACGGTTGGACATAGTAAAGATTTAACAATAGTTCAATTTTCAACATGTTACTCTTTCCCCAACATCTGCAGATAGTGATGTCTGATGATCAACTTGATCATCATCCAAGAGGGGGTGTGAAAAAAAAACAACATGCTTCTGTACATCTTGTTTATCCAACATGACGTGCCATGGCTCCGGCTCCAATATCAGGGCCCTTGAGTTTGAGTCAACAAGAGGCTGACCAACACACAGCGTGACCAACACTGCGTGCCAAAACAACAGCAGCTGCAGACCGCAACATTCAGAGTCAACAAGCAAAGAGCTGCCATCGAACTTTACACTACCTGCCTGCCTGCCTACCTACCTACCTACGTACCCACGTACCCACGTACGTACGTACGTACGTACATACATATATATATATATATATACATACATACATACATACACACACACATACATACATACATACATACATAGATATATACATACATACATACGTACATACATACATAAATACATACATACCCACATGCATACATACAGACCCACATGCATACACATATACATACACACATATGTTCATGCACACATGCACACATGCACACATGCACGCATAGAGACATGGACAGACAAAGAGACATAAGCACTTCTAGATTGCATATACAATTACATTGTCCTTTACGGGTCCAGAAGGTATTTTCCATGGCGGGTTCACAGAGGTTTTATGTAACGTTTGCACGGTGCGTGAGTGCTGCTTGGGTTTCTAGTGGTGCTTTTGTGAAGACCTGGCAACACTAACCTCTTCAAACTCAAAGCCCCAACACTGTTGAATGGCCCAAAAAATCACAAAGGCCGCACGCCTAGATGAGGGTCCCAATATTCTTTCGGCTATAGTTCACAGATGTTCACAGAACCAACCTTGAGGGGTGGTTACCTCATGCTGTAGAGTCGCATGAAGGTTTCACTCTTGCTTTTATTTCGCTGTCAAATCCAATCACCCACCTCAGTATACGAGCAGAAATTGGAATCGGCATGTTTGCCCACATTTTCCTGGTTTGGAAATTATTTTTAAATTGTTTTTAGGTCACAAGATGATGACGCGTGAAGTTCAGGAGTGTGCGAATGACAACATGTTGATACGTAGAACTTCGGCACCCTTAGGTCACAAAATGATACGTCGAAATTGGGGACCTCTCTAGTACAAGACGATGATATATGATTTTCTGGTGTTGGCGAGTGACAAGATGTTGATCCATCAAAATTTGGTACCTTGCAGTCAGAAAATGGTGATGTTGATGATGATGATGATGATGACGACGACCACCATGACCATGACGACGATGAAGATAATGATAGTGATAACGACAACGATGGTGACGGCGAGGATAACGATGTGATGATGAGGAGGAGGAGAAGGATGATGATGATGATGATGACGGCGATGATGACAATGACGGTGATGATGACGACGGCGACGATCATGACGAGGGCGACGACGATGATGTTGATGATGATGATGATTATGATGACGGTGATGATGATGAGGATGATGGTGATGATGATGACAATGATGATGATGATGATGATGATAATGATGATGATGGCGATGACGATGACGATGCTGATGCTGATGGTGATGATAATGTTGATGTTGGTGATCATGTTAGAGTTTCAGGAGCCTGCGGGCCACAAGATGTTGATGCATCTGCGCGCCTCTAACTCCATAGCACCTTTAGGACACAAGATGTTGCTGTGAAAAACCAAATTTGAATGTTGCTTTGATGTCTGCAGGTTTCTTTACTTTTGCGCGCCTGGATGCGCCTGGTGTGAACCCAGGAACTCATTGATGATGATCTTCAAGCACCTCCTGGGGCCCAAGCGCGCCATGACGCCTCCAGACTCACCCAAGTCCTTGGTGCAGCCGTCGACTCAGGGCAGCAGGGCGGATCCATTGTTCATGCCATTGTCGGCGATCTAGCTGTCGGCTCCGTGACAACATCATGACATTATATGGCCGGTGCCCGATGAAATTCTTTGACACAGATATTGGATTGGTTGTCATTGCCATGTCAAGCTGCAGTGCTGAGGCATATGCCACACATGGCACGGGAGCCGTTCCCTGCTGAGTACACTCAGGACAGCTTCCAGATGAAGCGTGTGGCTAGCAGCAGTCACAGAATCAGCGCAAGTAAAACATTGCATTGGATGTCTGAGATTGTGCTGAAGGAGAAATTGGATGAGATCCTCGATTACCTCCGCCGAGTGGGCAGTAGCGGCAAAAGGGTGGAGGCGAGAAAATTGTTTCAGTTCAGATATTGCAACGTCACGGTGGTACTTATCAGTTGTTTGATAGGGGACCCATCTCCTGGATGTTGAAGGCCGTTTAGATACCATGCATCCAAGCATTTTTTCTCATACTGACATTAGCATTTCCACATGGCGAAGCCCAAGTTTCTAGAAAGGCTCGGGTGTGTGCCAAATCCTCATTCAGCCTAGTGAGGCCTTGGAGAAGCGCCTGGATGAGGCAAGAACTTTCAGATCTCAGATTATTGTCGCTGGACCTTGAAGCTGCTCAATCTGTGACAGTTCCCAATCTATTGATACATGCCTCAGAGCTCCGAACATAGCAGGTCCGTGGGTAGAGTTTGCCAAATAGTATGATAGGTATGAGCTGTTGAAAGTGGGGATGAGAGGGTTCAAACCCATCCCTCGCATGCACACAGGTGAGCGTTGAACTGCGCGAAGTGCGAAAGCTACTGTCTGAGCTGGTGTCGAGGCCCCCCGAGGTTTCAACTCGCATATTTCATGGGCGTCAGCTGGCTCCTGCACTGTGGGCGTCTCTGAAGTTGCTGGGTTTTCCTCAGGGTTGGTCACTGTTGTTTTTGGCTGGTTTTCTTTCGATCGCCGGTGTGAAAAGACCGCCAAACTTGCAAATAGATTGCATGCTACACACATTGAAACCTTTTGGCATATCAATCCCCGCTTTCCCAGTCAGATTTGGCGCCAGGTCAGCAGATGTCAGAGTCCTGCGTCGGTAGATTGCGAGTCTGAGAAGCAGAAATGGCAGCAAGAGCGTTAGCGACCGCGGATGGCTGATGCAAAGAACCCAGACTTGATCGCAACCCCTGCGACTTCTTTCTGTGCATGGTGGTCCGTTTGGCCCCATCAGATCGCTGCTTGCGTCCTGAACGCAACGGCAGCAATGCAGGAAAAAGGGATGCTTGCCCCTTGTGCATTCTTGCTTGGGCGTTCTTCTTATTTCCATAAAATTACACGGCACGGTGCTATAATGCCAAAGTGATTTCTGCATGACAACAGTGCTGTGTCAGCACCATGACTTGTTTTCACATTTCACGTTTTGGTGTGCGGTCAGCAATGTACCCATCCCAACAGGCGGCGCTGCAGCTGCAAACTTTGAAACCTTTGCCAGGATTTTTAACCGCTGGGCATGCTCCCGCCGGTAGTGGTTGCAGCTTCTTTGGGGCGTGCCCAACTACAAGATGGATCATTCCTCAGTACCATTCAAGCTTACAAGCTTCTCATGTGGTGGTCTATAACTTGACCCAACAAATCTTGCACCCCAGAGGAAAAGCAAATTGAAACGCTTGGGCGGGAACATCTCTTTTTGGAGACGCTCAGACACCATCGGGATTTGCAACGACAGCCCAGGACAATGTCACCGGCACGATGGAAAGGAAGCTAAGGCATCGACCAAGCCGACGATGGCGGGTTCATCGATGTTCGTCGTTCAGTCAACAAACGGCGGGGGGAATGGCGGCAAGGAAGACCCAACAATAGAACAAGTCTCAGGAGTGATGCGGCGCATACATGTCGAAAACGCTGCCCCCTTGTAGGCTTTGCCGTCTTCGTCCCGTACGGAGCGAAGGTATTGAAAGCGAGCAAGTTCAGTCAGATCCTTCTAGGGAAGTCACCGCCGGCAAACTGGACGTCCCAAGGCCTTGGGATTGGGTGGTCATGCAACCAATTGGTCCCGGACGGGAGCTAGTGGCAGCACGAAGTTCACAGCCTTGGTCTGGCTCGCAGCTGGGCCGAAAGGCCCTTGATGCAGAGAAACCAGCAGATCAGTTGGCATGGACTACATACGTGCAGGGCGGCACCAACAGAGACAGTCCGAAAAGGGGCGGTGGGAAAGCAAAAGTGCTATTCATGGAACAATGGCAGTGGTCGATGTGGAGCACTGCCACCGTGACAGGCTTGCGCAGCGAAAAAGAAGAGGGAACATCGATGTACGATTTGCAGCGGCCTTGGGCCCCCTTCAGAGAGTGCTTGGAGAAGAAATGAAGCGTGGCGGGCATGCCCATGGTGGCGATGGTGAACCACGGGCCTAAGACGGAGGAGACCAAGAAGAAAGAACAAGACATAACAAGACGAGGAGTACTCATATACGCACGAGACTGGGAAGGAGGTAGATGATGGGCGTCGGGGGTGACGAAGGAGACGAAGTGCCAGATCCATTGAGGCCTGAAAGACTGGAGGAGTTCTTTGGCAAGAAAATTTTCGTTTTCATCCACACTATGCCACTATGCGGGAGAGAAAGAGACACGCTATCGAAACGCGATACGCAATGAGGCTTCTCCCCAAAACATAGAGGTCAAAACGGTCAGCGTGGAAAAGGCGAAGGGTGATGACCTGTTGGCAGATCAGCCGTACACCCCACACATCTCAGATGGGTGAAACGCAATCATGCCTGGCTTCCATTGCAAAACCTTCACGAGGCTGAGGCTCAGAGAAGCGGAAGGGATGCCGAGGCCAGTTTGCACCAAACAGTACCCACACGGCCGGCCGCAATTTGCACCTGGTCAGCGACGCGATAATGGCATCAAGCTTTCATGTCACCCGGCAGGTGACCGATGTCAATTTAAAAAGAGACAGGGAGGGCACACGGTTGAGAGGTCCAGGAGCCTTTTTGCAAGAAGGCAAGTACGTCAAGATGCACATGGAGACCCTTCGGACTCGCCACCGAGACCAGGCCCCTCGAGACTTGCAAGGAACGAAAGTACAAGCGCACCAGGTTGAGAGACAGGGCGAACCGGTGAACTTAAAACCCGCGGGATTGTCTGGCGTGGGGGCGAGAGGAAGTATATAGGCTCTGAAACAAAGCAGGGCCAAGGCTTCTGACCCAAGAAACCCGGAGTTCATCCCATTGGATGCAGACATCGGGAAGGAGAGGAGGCCCGACGTCTACACAGCCGTTTGGGTAGGAAACGGCGCCGCGCTGGGAATAGAGAAGGAGGTACTGACGGCGCGATCTTCCCTCTCAACGAGGAAAACAACTTTGACTACTTCTGCAATGACATGGGGTTGCCGGGGGGCACAGATCAGCAAAGACGAATTCACCAATTACTCAAGCGTCTTAGAGAATGTGGTGGAGGCGAAGGTAGAACTTGACAGATACAGGCAGCTAGCATACATGAAAGACATCCCAAAGACAGCTGCAGAGGACGAGATGCATCGCGGCACTCAGCCGTTTCGGGACTGATACTCAAGCAAAAGCCGGAGGGCCTGAAGAAGCCCAGAATCATTCTACGCAAGTCAGGCAGTAATAGGAAATCAACGTTGCCTGAAAAGTTAGTTTTGACCTTGCTATGCTTTCACTTGCATCAGGGACGCCTGCAGCCAATGCAGTGCCCATGCTTCAAATGACGAAGGTTACACTAGAGAGTTGGTGGTCATAGGCAGATCGGATGCGTTCATGTCGTTGGGCTTGGCGCCGGAGGAGCTGCCACGCCAGATTTTTCCAATCGCTGGTCCATGGCGCAGAAGCCCGAAACCAACTATATCTTGACGATGTGTCATGGCTCTTGCAGTGACGGAGAGAAATTGCGTTTTAACGATTTAACGATCATATTTTCAATTTTGGCCGCCATAGGAATCTGGGTAGCATTCAAGAAAGGGGAGTGGCCGAACCAGGTCCAGTGGATAGGCGTGCAGTTCACGCTGGGCAAAGACTACATCATGTCTTTCCCCCGCAAATTCACAACGGAATTCATCGTGATTCTGAAGAAGTGGGGAGGCAAGTGCGTGGCGCCAGTGAAAGAGCTATGACAAGCGGCCGGGTGCATCTCTTGGATGCCGGGAGCCACATGGACACATGGGTAGTTGCTGTATATTCTACAGGGTCCTCCATGAGGGGCTCAACGACGTAGCCTCTGGCAAGGAAGAATCCAAAAGGACGGGAAGGCAGTACGATCGCCCCAAAGTTGCCAAAGAATATCTGTCTCATGTCAAACAACTCGAGCAGGCACGAAAGCGGCTCACCGTCTACTGCATCTGGAAATGGCCACGAAGAAACCGATAAGGAAAGTCAAGCTGGACCCAACAAGTATCCGAAGGCCGTGGCGGTCACGGATGTAGGTCCAGAAGCCCTTGGCGCAGTGCTTCTCATCAACAACAAGGCCGTCAGGGCTATGCGGGGCAAAGTCACAAAGCAGGGCGGGAAAGAATTTGAGTTTCTAAAACCATTGGGAGGAATGTGGCTTTGAGATAATAGCTGAGGCCATGGCAGTCCTCCTGGCGGTAAAGCATGTAAAGCTACGGACACCAGAGCTGTCCTAGAACGTGAAACTGCAAGGTCAATCAGACAGCGTGGAGGCCCCTGCCACAACACAGGAGCTGTCGAATGCCCCCTCCACATCAACTTCATGGAGCCGAGCTGGCAGTGCAGTGCGAGGTGGCAGGTTTGGAAGGTTTTGTGGCGACCCATACCCCTGGCATCGCAAATTCCCTGGCTGAGACCTGAGTAGGCCAAGCACTTGGCGTGAGGTGACGAACATTAGGATTCGGATGGCATCATCTGGCGACGGCGGAAAGGGATGCATTCTTTTACCACCTCAGTCCGGCATCAGCCCAGAGGCGCCCCAAGCTAGCCAGAAGCGGTGACAAGTCCGGCGGATCACCGCGGAAGCCGAGCGCCCACGACGTCATGTGTAATTTCTTGGCTGGGGAGGCTACCAGCTCCCTCCACCACGGGCCAGCCTTCGAGACACTTGTGTAAAGATTGTCGCCGGCAGGTGTGTTGCACGTTGTTCAGATGGCTCTGCGTTTTTCCGGGCTTTCTTGCATCTGTGTGCTTTCCTCCGCTTCTGATAATTCCGGGTCGACGTCATCGATTCCCCAGAAGGGCTCCGACGAGGTCGATGGGTTCTGGGTTGACCGGATCCTTCGTTCGAGAGACGTTGTCCAAGAATGGATGCTGCGTCGGCATTCGAAGTGAAAGGATTTGTTTTTCCCCGGTTAATCCAACATCAACCATGCATCCCCCTTTGAGACGATTATTCCTCCTACGTGCAGGGAATATGAGCCGACGTATGGCAGCTCCCTGGATAGTACTGTGGTCAGATGGGAGGCGATCGGCATCAGTCCCGTCGCGGCGGCATCAGCGTGTTTTCTGGGAAAGATGCCCTCCAACCGATCAGAGGTGGACGCCATTACATTGTTCCACCAGGTGCTGGAGTTGGTGAAGACAGAGGACCTGAACATGGGAGCAAAGAAGTTCTTGGACAAGTGTGCCACTTACCTGAAGACCTTCGTCCGGCTCGCCTCAAGGGACAACCACAAGGTGCTTGGATTTTGCACAACTGGGTGCATCAACAGTTTGGGAAACATGTGGGACTTCATCAAGAACTTCCACTTGCTTCATCCAATCAAGACTGAGGGATCATTCACCGTGAACATGCTGCGTGAGCATCTTCAAGACTTCAAGATGCGACCTTATGGCGGTGATCTTCGTGGTGTCAACCAATTGGTCCCTGCTGAGAACACTTGGCTGAGTGCGACAAGGAAGAGGGATGAGCTGCTCAACGCACAGCTCGTCATCTCATTCATGCTTTTGGCCTAAACAGCAACATGCGCGAGTGAGCAAGAATTTCTCAAATGATATGAATGGATTGGAATCAGAGGGGGCAACAGATGGTTTGATTACCTCAAATGTTGGTATCCCTACTACAATGGTTTGGAGGGTCGCGGCTTCGGAAGGTTGAAACTTAAGACACAACAGAATACACATGCCGCCACCCAGTGGTTCAAGAAGAAAACCCACCACCGACCCGATTAGATTACACCTTCAATGTCTCAAAGAAAGCACCGCGGTTGCGCAGGATGTTGCGAGAAGTCACCAACAACCAGGCAAATATTTTTGAGAAAGCAGCAGCAGTAGCACTCACCACTGTCATGGTGAGCACCTTGACTGTTCAAATGTTCTGGGGAACAGACAATGAGTTTGTTCACGCTGCAACAATACATGATCCAGAAATCCAACCACAGCTGCTCTGGACCCTCTGGCAAGCTGCCTCTCAAGAAGCAGTTGGTGAGAAGAAACACCCGCGAAGACGACAGAAAACAAAACCCAAGATCATTACAGTTCCACCGGGGGGTTCCACAAGTTGCATGACAAGATCAAACATATTCAAACATCGGGTCCAACTACTTCGCCAATTCCTCAGTGGGGGCAAAGCTTCACTCATCAAACTCATTGTCGCCGTACTCAAACGTGCAGGCCTGCCTCCCCCCGTCACCCTGCTGAACTTCAAAACAATCGCAGGAAATTTGAAAGAAGCCTTGCTTTAATCAGGCTACACCTACCTCATTGAGGCAGAGATGGAGCATGTGGAACGAGGACACAGCTGGCCTCCACAACTCGATAAGCACTTCAAACTTTGCATGACGGCTTCATAGCGTGACATGGGACTTAGGCGAAAGCACCAGAGGTCAACGAAGACATCTGGACAAATCATTCCATCCTTGGGGATGTCATCAACACAGGCTCGAAGCTTAGCAAGGCATGTCACCTTTTTGCATGTGGCGCTACTTGGATGATGAGAGGGATCGAACTGGCAAACTTGGGTATTGCAGACATAGAGTTTGATTCGGACAGCAGGCTAGTGTCGGTGCTGTTCCGACAATCCAAGACCGACACGGCATGCAATTTGCACAGGTGTTTGTGACATGCGTTGCCCATACCTCGTACTGGAAACATTGATCAACAAGACACTGTTCAAGGGTAACAAGAAGGGTTTCCTGACGGCAAAGCACGATGGCACTAGAGCAACCAAAGCCGATCTAGTCAACGACTGGAAGCGACTTTTCGGAAGGGTTGTATCTGGTCAGCAAGAAGATCAGGCGCTCTCCAATACATTCGCAGAGGTTGGGGCTGTCAGTCACGCGGGCTGCGTAAGAAGGTGAAAGAGCAACGTCATCCCGAAACACGCCCAGGAAGCCCTTGAGACCATGGCTTCAAGTTCGGCGAAGGGGTGGTGAAGGCCGATTCTGATCAGGTTGGGAAGGAGGTGGACGCGCTGGTCTCGAGAGCGCAACGATCCTCAAGCACCCTGCGACACAGAAGTCAAGAAAGCCGTAGTGTTGAAGCTCAAAGATGAGTTAGAGGGTAGACGCACTTAAAACCAAGTCGAACAACGCCACCAAAGCGTTGGAAGCCGCGGTCACAGAGTTGGAACATGAACTGAGCATTGCCACTTCCCCGAAATTCCTTCCAGTCAAGCCGGGCACAAAACCTACAAACGATGGCTTCCGCACCCGCAAATTCTTGGAGGAGCATTTGCGGATGGCATTAATGCAGCTCCAGCTATGAGTTTGCAGAAGGTGATCCACGAGGCGATGACTGCAAAGACATAATGTCCAGCTGCTGCCCAGGGTGCAGGTTGGGATTTTGATGCTTTGACAAGGGAGCGCCCATTCTGCCACGACTGCAAAATAGCGATTGCATCAGCTGTGGGGTGCACTGGATGGCCAAGTCTCGCATGAACATAGCATGTGTCGTGAAAGAAATGCCAAAGGGATTTCTGCTGACAACAGTGCTGAGACATGCTGGCCATTTGGTTCAAGCTGACCCAGCACAATGACTTTGTAATGGCATTCCCATCCACCCTGGGGCGTTGACTGCGGATGCATAATGTCCAGTTGTTGCCCAGGGTGGGGGTTGGGATTTCAATGTTTTGAGAAAGAAGCACCCATTCCGACACCACTGCCAAATAGCGATTGCATCAGCTGCAGGGTCGGCTGGATGGAAAATTCTCACGTGAACATAGCACTTGTCCGGGCCTTTCTCCACACGAGCCCAAAAAGACCCCTTGATGAAAATCCACAGGGGCACTGGGGGTACAGCGCACCTGTTGGGTGATTCTTGTTACATCACCACGTCGCGCCACCACTGCTTACCATGGATCACTGTTGATGGCAGCTTGTAGCTCAGCAAAGGCATGACATGACTCATGAAATCCCATGATGGCTCCAATGGCTTCAATAATTTGTCAGCGCCCCTGCAGGTACATCCTGAAAGGCCCCTAGGCTACCTTTTTCTTTCAATTAATTTGACATACCACCAGACACTACACGCTATTAGACGCCGCTGTCAAAGCGACACCAGGAGAATGAATCTGAAGCACCTGCAGCTGCAGCGGAGCCAGCTCGAACTGCCGAAGCCTGCCCCCCCTCCACAAGCTTTGCTGAGGTTGGTAGCGCAGTGGCCTGTGAAGGTTGCCTTTTCCTGGTTGGATGCACGTGCGCGCATGTGTGATTTGCTTATGGCTACAGGCAGCAGCTGGCCTTTTCGATGCTGAAACGCAGATCCTACCAGACAGGCGGCTACGCTGGGAAAATTAGGATGGTTTTCTACTTGGCATGGACCGGGCATTTCCCCATAGAGTTTTTTCAAATACAGCTTTCCCCGCGCATTTTTACCATCACAGCCTTGGGTCGTTGACATAGTATCGAATTAAAGCGAATTCGAACAGCCCCCCATGTAAAATACAGCTTTCATCACCCATTTTCCATCCCAGCCCTTGGCCGTTGGGTTATATATCTGCTATTTTTTGACATTCATAGGTACACCCCGCATCTAAAACACCGGTGTTTCCCGCTTACCGTGCCAGCTTTGGATTTGGGAAACAGTTTCGAATCATTTGAATCCACACAAGACGTTTCCTCATGCAAATACAGCTTTTACATCTTTGCAAATACTTTTTTTCCACCCGCATTACCATCCCAGCCTTGGGCCGTTGAAATATGTTCGACCTAAAATGAATCGGGGAATTTGGGACATTCTCTTCATGTTTTAACATGTTCCGGCAGATTTCGCCATGTCAGCCTTTGGCTTGTAAAATGTTTTCTGTTTGAAATAAATAATTGAAGCACTTCCCACTGTTAAATGCAGTTTTTTCCACACATGTTGCCATCTCAGCCATGGGCTTTCAAAAGAGTTTCTATTTGAAATGAACCCCGACACTCCACCATGTAAAAGCGTTTCCCGCGCGTTTTGCCATCCCATTTTTCTGGATTGATTTTTCTCCTTGACATGAATGTAATGTAAGGCATTGCCCTATTTAAAGCACAGCTTTTCCCATAGATTTGCCATCCCAGCCTTGGGCCTCTGGATATTTAGTTAACCTGAATTGGGACGCCCCTTTTGTACAACATGTGTGGGGCAGAACTCGCCATATCAGAGCTTTGCAATGTTCCCCCAAACATGCAAAAGAGGTCAGTACAGAGCTCCTCCTTCTTGTGAAGTGGACTGGCCGGTTATACATGCGCTCCAGCCCCTGCATTCAATGCTGGTGAAAGACATAAGTAGGAGCACTGGTTACAAAAGGGATTGGTATGCATGCCCTGGCAAGCATTGAAAAAGCATGCGCTGCTGCTGTAGCCGAGTAAAAACGGAAAGCGCGCAGCAAACAGCAACATGATACAGAAGGCTCGTCAGTTTGTTCGGGTGGGATCCAAGCGAGACTTCAAAAATTTCCCGTGGGTTAGCGGACGCGTTTCAAATTTCAAGAAGGATAGGGAAGATGTACATGTTATATTTCGCAAGCGCATGTAGCTGCATACAACAGGGATTGCACACGCAAAGCCTCCGGTGTTGGGCCTCCTCCAACCCAGATGCTCTAGAAACAGCACCCTCAAATCCACTTGCAGCGCCACAGGAGCTAAGAGCAAGAGTGCCATGACTTATAGCTCATCTAAGGACTTGCTGCCAAAGTTGCAGGTCCCAAAGTTCTCACCAGGCGAATTCTACGTGTAGCAATCAGGTGAGGAGCGCTTTCCAACCATGAAGAAACAAACCTCTTGAGGATTCGCACCTGTCGTGTTTGTTTCCATTTTTGTACTCGTTCTTTCCTTCTGCGAGCCGCTGGAGATCCTTTTCTTCGCCACGCGTGCCAAATCCACCTGCAAGGGCTCCAGCAAAGGGTCCTTCAAAGGTTCAGGCGAGGATTCCAGCATCACAGTTTCAGCAAGGTATCGTCGTCTTGAATTACTTGCCACAATTCAAAAAAAAACGAAGCGAAAGAAAACCCAAAGAAAATGCAGAAGTTGTCTTCACATAGGTTCCAGCAAGGTTGCAGCTGCAAAACTGTTCCAACAAAGCTCAAGCCAGACTTCCAATATCACAACCAGGCACAACTAAGCAAAGCAGGAAATACCATAAAAACAAAAACGGTGTCCACACATGCAGCGGCTCCTAGCACAGTGTGTCAGCAAGGGGATCCAGCCACATGGTTCCAGCCAGGTTCCAGGCCCCAGCGAATTCCAGCAAGGCTCCACCATGCTCCACCAAGGTTCCAGGAAGGTTCCACTTGCAACAAGGTTTGTTTTTGAGGCAGGTTCCAGCGGATTTCAAGCAAGGTTCCAGCGAGGCTCCAGCAAGGGCTCCAGCAAGGGCTCCAGCAACACCAGCGACATTCCAGCAAAGTTCCAACAAGGTCCCAGTAAGGTTCAGCAGAGTTCCAGCAATGGGCCAGGAAGGTTCCAGCAAGGCCCGGCGAGGTTCCAGCAAGGTTCCAGCAAGGCCGGCAAGGTTCCAGCGAGGTTCC
>Ga0126342_10007003_pt1 | contig 20085 bp, 20 predicted proteins | sample Cyp1metagenome_FD_92528 | JGI IMG/M metagenome (GOLD analysis project Ga0126342, IMG submission 92528) | Coral microbial communities from Lord Howe Island, Old Settlement Bay, Australia - Cyphastrea 1 metagenome | ecosystem: Host-associated > Invertebrates > Cnidaria > Coral ...
ATATATAGATCTATAACTATAGATATATATAGATCTATAACTATAGATATATATATATAGATCTATAACTATAGATATATATATATATATAGATAGATCTATAACTATAGATATATATATATAGATCTATAACTATAGATATATATATATATATATAGATCTATAACTATAGATAGATATAGATCTATAACTATAGATCTATATATATATAGATCTATAACTATAGATATATATATATATAGATCTATAACTATAGATATATATATATATAGATCTATAACTATAGATAGATATATATACATATATATCAATGCTATAGGAATTGTATAGAAATCTGTAGATCTCTATAAGTGTGTGTGTGTGTAGACAGAGCCCTCGTGCAGTCGCAGGTTAAGAAAGGTGAGGCCAAAGCTGTCGTCACCGTGGAGGTGGGCGGCAACTCTATTGGATGCCAATGGGATCCTATTACTCTTTTAACACTGATCAATAATGATTATATACTAATGTTTAATGTTGATTAATAATGACTAATAATGATCAATAATGATTGATAATGATTGATATTGATTAATAATGATTAGTAATGGTTGATCATGATTGAAAATCATTGATATTGATAACTAATGATAAATAATGATTGATAATCATTGAGATTGATTACTAATGATAAATAATAATTGATAATGTTGATATTGATTAATAGTGATTAATACTGAATAATAGTGATTGGTAATGATTCTTCATGATTGATAATGATTAATAATGATTGATAATGGTTAATAATGACTGATAATGGTTAATAATGGTCAATAATGATGGTTAATGATGATCAATAGGATTTAATGGGGATACCCTCTGGAAATCAAACGGGCAATGGGAAAATGATTGAACTAAATGGTGGATTTTTCAATGCGACCTTTGACTATCAGAGGGGGAATAGCTATGGTGATTAAACTATGAAAGATTGGATATACATGGTGGTATCGTGATATAAATGGAATTCAATCGGGATAAAAATGAAGATTTAACTATCAAAAGTGCAAGTATCAGAATGGGGGGCCATAATGGGATGAAAAGCGGATTTATGCGGAAAATCAAACATGCCTAGCAACTAAACGGATCTAAATGAAAATCTTGGAACTAAAGAACAGGTAGACTCAAATCATAGTACTCTTGCCATAGTCACGTTTGACATCTTAACTGAATCATAAATACTCTGGACACTTCAAGCTCCTCTTTTGTGTGTGTGCGCTGCGGTGGGTGAGTGTTTGTTTTGTTTGCCGCGCAAAAGAAACCTTGATATTAAGATATCAAGTGCATACCAAATATGTGTATATATATATATATATATGTATCTATACATATATGTATGTATACATATGTCGATTTTGACCTGGTGTTTGGGCAGATGCATGGTGTGTTCTCGTTCTGGGAGGCAATATGTCCGCTATCATTTGGATTTTGCATTAGGCGACACATCACAAGAAAAAACGCGATGCAGCGTTATCTCTGGGGGGAGGCCATCGCCAAACACATCGGCAAGCTCGAACATGAAGAGCCAGTGACCTACGTGGCGTTTTCAGGGACAATCAGAGATGACGTTTGAAACGTTGAAGCATTTTGACCCAGCCATTAACCAGCTACTGGTAGTAATTGATTGACGATGAACATACGGAGCTTTATGTTACAATATGTTACAACCACTTGTGGCTGGAATTCTGGTCGCCAGGCTGCATTCCCTGAGATGTATGGCTCGTAGCCGACTAGTTATCCATCTTGGTCTTCAAGGAAAGCATCAGAAAGGGCAAATATTTGGATTATCATCACCACAATAATACGTGAAATATGAATTTTGAATTATGGACTATCATCACCATAATTGTCATGTTTATTTGGATTATCATGATGATCTTTGGATTCGGATGATGATCATCACAATAATCACCTGCAGCATGGCCTTGATCATTGTCCCATGGCCATAGGCTGGCGATGCAACCTGGCGAGTTTGTCTCCATCCGCACCATAGAGCTGCATCCTCAAGGATGTAGGGCATACAATCCCTCCCCAAAAAGAAAATGTAGATTCCATGTATTGTTTACCATGGTCTTTGAATTTCTTGCCTAGGGGACAACACCGTAATTTTTTGGAAAAATATTGACAAACGTGCATATATATATATGTATATATATACATATTTATATATATATACATATATATATATACATATTGTTTACATTTTTTACATATGGAATAATGTAAATAACAACATGCCATCCATAGCCATCCATAGAGATGATCTCCCCATCTTGTCAACCGATCAAGGCTTCACGACACTGATTCGCCTGCACCTTGCTTCTGGCGGCTGTGGGATTCGCAGGCCCCAGTTGGAAACTGGAAACTGGGAAAGCCATTTGCTGAATGGTACTTGTTAATGGTATAACATTGGGCCAATGGAGAATTATAGATATTCTAGCTTTTTAATTAGAATCAATCTAAAAAGTAAAAGTGAGGAAAGTGTGGCTGACACATTTTGGGAGACGCCTGTGCCGGAGAACAGCAAAGAAAGTCCACGATGCAGGCAGAGCAGTTCGGAGAAACCTTGTTGGGCTCGACACTGAGAGCGTTGAACATCATTGGAGCATTGGGTGGTTACAAGAACTCGTTCTTGCTGCCTGGTTTCCGATCGTCTTTCTCATTGGAAAGACAAGGGTATGGATCAATACCTATAGATACATTTTTAGTGGGATGAACATCCATTTACCAGCTATTTTGGGGTTCACCAGGGGTACAAGGTTTTGACACACTGCCACAACAGTTTGGTTGTCTGAACAATAACTGAGTCACTGGAGATTTACTGCACAACCAAATCTATTGCTTCTGCAACGCACCTTGCCAGATTTTGCATGTGGTCAGACTTTGCAAATCAGTTAGTTGGCACCGGGTTCTTCAAAAAAAGCAGCCATCCTGTCACAGAAACTTGCATGCCCCCTTTCCCCCAATTCAATGTTGTTACGTCGCTTTGCTTGGAAAGGCCTTTAAAAAAAAACAGCCATTTCGGTTCGGATGCCGGCATGCATTGGGCAACAACATTGATCAAGGGGGCGCGGGGGGATCAGGTGATGTGACAACATGTAGGAGGATGGCTGGTTTTTTTGAAGAACCCGGGGAATATTTTTTTGGTTTATGGATGGGCAAACACAAGCTTGAACAAACACCCTTTTGCACGTGCCAAAACCTCAATCCAAACACACTTTCATCTTCAAAGCTGCTACCCACCAAACAAAGAAGCAACAGATATGTTTTTTGGTTTATGGGTGTGCAAACCAAAACACAGTGCACGGCCACAAAACGCTGTAAATACCATGTGTTTTCCCAAAAATAAAAATGATGAGAAAGCACAAAAAAGACAATGTGTTTGTTTTTTAGTGTAAATTGCCCAAAAAACTCTAACCCCATGGTATTTACAGCGTTTTGTGGCCGTGCACTGTAGCTTGCACTGTGCGTGCGCTGCACGTGCACTGTGCAAAACATCCAGTTTGTACAATTCTGCTTCTGGACCCGTGCAGGCACATTCTTTGTTTGTGGGTAGCAGCTGTGAAGATGAAAGTGTGTTTGGATTGGGGTTTTGGCACGTGCAAAAAGGAATTTGTTCAAGCTTGCGTTTGCACATCCATAAACCAAAAAACATATTATCTGTTGCTTCTTTGTTTTGTGGGTAGTAGCTTTGAAGATGAAAGTGTGTTTGGATTGAGGTTTTGGCAAGTGCAAAAGGGAGCTTTGCACATCCATAAACCAAAAAAATCTTTCCCGGACTGAGTCCGGTATGTCAAGTGAAACAAGTACTGCAAGAGATAAAACGATATGTAGGATGATGTAGGGGAATGCAGGGGTATTCTTTAAGTTGCATCCTCCGCTGGTTGACGGTATGGAGACGTTTCAAGCATTCGCAGCACTCACCATCCACATCTGGGACGTAAACCACCAACCAAGGGACATGCAGTACGTACCAGTAGTACCGCACAAGGCGGTGGCGGAAGGTGATAGGAACCTATAGGAGAGGTGAATTGTTGTCATGTATGAATAGCTGAGCGAATCCAGTGGTGGACCGAAAGGTGTTTGGAGTTGCGCTTTTAGGAATGGTTGCTGTGGTCACCTCACCCACACTGCTGGACGTAGTGTGTTGTAGTTGTAGTTGTAGTGTAGCTGTAGTGGTATTCGTACTTGTAGCTGTAGTTGTAGTTGTAGTTGTAGTTGTTGGCTGTAGTTGTTGGCTGTAGTTGCTGGTTGTAGTTGTTAGTGTAGTGTAATGTAGTGTAGTGTAATGTAGTGTAATGTAGCGCAATGTAGTGCAATGTATATAGTGTAATGTACTGTAATGTAGTGTACTGTAGCGCAATGTAGTGTAATGTAGTGTCATGTAGCGTCATGCAGTGTAATGTAGTGTCATGTAGCGTTATGCAGTGTAACGTAGTGTAATGTAGTGTAGTTTGTTATAGTTGCAGTTGTAGTTGCAGTTATAGTTGCGGTGTAGTGGTAGTTGTAGTCGTGCAATGTAGTGTCACGTAGTGCAGTTGTAGTTGTAGTTGTAGTTGTAGCTGCAGTGTAGTGGTAGTTGTGGTTGTAGCTGTAGCTGTAGCTGCTTTTTGCGCGCTTCGCGCCACAACAGCGTGCACTTTTTTCACATCTCAACTTCCAAAAGTGCTCCGAACATGGTGTGTTTTGAACGTGTTGACTTCCAAATGTGCTTCGGCCCACAACGGCATGCAATTTTTCAGCGCTCCTCTCCCAAGATGGCTCCGCACCTGCCGCTTTAGCGAGCATACTTTTCGACCCTCCGGAACCACAAAACATTGGAAAAACACTGCGTGTCGAGAATTTTCTACCTTTTTGTCTTCTTTCTTCTGACCCTTTCTCTTCTCTGATCTTATTTCTTCTCTTCTCTTCTCTTCTCTTCTCTGACTCATTCCACCTCTGCTGCTTCATGTGTCCATATCATCGGAAATTTGACTTTTTGAATTTCCTTCGCCTATTTGCCCAAACATGGTTAATTGCTACCCCAACGCTTCACTGTGCGGGCTGTACTAACATCCCAATATTTGCGTCATGGTCGGGACTTCCATGGGCGCCTTTTCCATCTCGGTGGATGGTAATATAAATTCATTAATTAATAGTGATTTATGCTTGGTTTATATTGATTTTCAGTGTGAGTTCAGGATTCCCAGCATTTCCCATGGTAGGATGGATGACCACACCACGTCTATCCCAAAAACGACGAACTTGTTGACGCGAGGTCGCCGCATCCTCATCAGCAACGCTCGTGTACGTGAAGCCCACGGAAGACCAGAGCTGACCGGATGTGTGACTCCGGCGCTGGGTGGGAGGGACGGCTGGAGTTGAAACAAAGTGGCCACAATGGATGAAACAATGATGCGATTTGTGTTCGGCCAGAGTCACACTGGCCATGGGATTTTCCATGATAGGATTGTGATTTTATATGATTTTATCTAAATCAATGGCCACATTTTTAAGCGATGAGATTCTCCAATGATTTCTTGTGGCGATGCCATCGAAACATCATGGGACTGTCGGATACTGTCCGAATGTTTCCGGAGTTTGTTCCTAGGGCTGATGCAGTCAATTGCCCTGTTTGTCATTGAGGCAAGCATGAACATTAGAAGCGCAGTTTGAGACGCTCGCTGTGATGTTCAGCAAATTCATGCCACAAGGGTGGTTTCGGTTTTTGCTGCGATCTTGGCAGATTGAAGACTTCGTTTCAAGTAGTTTGATTTTCCTGGTCCTAGCAGCTATAGTAAATAGAAATGAGCGGCCAAATCAAGCAATTACTTAATCACCACATTGTCGAGCAAGCGCAAGAATCTCAGAATCTCCATGTAAACCCATTGGATGTCGCCGAGCCACTATGCATGCAAATTAAATGACGTTCTGCACAGTATGCACCACCGCAAGTTCATGTCTTTGTTTGTGCATTTGGAGTGTTGCTGGTAGTGGTGCAGACATTTGACTGTTCCGCCAGTTTGGTTGAACACGCTCAAGGTTTGTTTCCAAGCTGCGCATGCTGCGTGCGGCAACCGGGTCGATCTAGGGGAGTGGATCGAGAAAAAGTTGCAACGGCCAGAGAAGAGGTTCCCAAAACTGGAATGGACAAGACTGACAAGACCTTGATTTCTCACCAAGCATTCATATCAAAAAGCCTGACAATCTGGTCGGTGGTTTCAAACATTGTTTATTTTCCATAATATATGATATGGAATAATCCTTCCCATTGACATATATTTTTCAAGATGATAAAAACCACCAACCAGATAATGTATGGATTTGATTTGGTTTTCCCACAATTGAAGAGTCCACTGCCAGAGCTTCTCCAAGAGATGCGCCGCTTCTGTTCGTTGCCACGACTGTACCGGCTCAGAAATTCGACTCATTGATGAAGCAGAGTTCTTTCCACACAACCAAGGTTCAACATCATCGCACAATATCGAATGATGTACTAACTTTGAGAAGTAAGAAGACGTTGTATACTCCGCAACTTCGCGATGGCTTGCATCAATCTTATGATTGAGTGATCTTAATTTTTCTATAATTGTCACGGTGTCCTTCCCAGGAATCTGTCTGAGCCATGCCTGTGGGCTTCGGGACCTTGTTGGCAGGAACCCACTCAGGTGGGCAGTGTTCGAAGCTGTATGGAAGAACCTAAAGTATGTTGCTGTTAAAGTTAAAGTATGCTCTGCTAACGCGAATTTACAAAAGTGATATTATATATATATATAAATATATATATATATATGTGGGTTGCAACTAACGACTACTAAATACTTTGACAACCAACCTATCAAGCTCGTCCCCCCAAACTTGATCAAACTTGCGTGACTGCGCCAAAAAGTTGTGGTGCTAGGTCCGCTAGGTGGTTTCGTATGCTTTCGTTGGTTCACAGCGATGTCGTGGAGGTTTGTTTCGTGATCTCGCCGTAAGGCATTGATGAAAGCATCAAGAAAGTCATTGAGTCCAAGGCTGATTTGGCAGATCTTTGGACCAGGCGACAGTTTTTTTTCGACGCGACTGTGGATGAAGCCCATGAGATTTCGGGGGTTTGGCGAAAAACCATGAAAAACCGCTCAATGAACTGGATGAGTTCACGCATCTGTTGATCTGTTGATTTCCCTTTCACAAACTTTCTTCAAGGCACTTCTCTATATGTTCGTCTTCAGATCCACTGCCAGAGATTAATTTTGAGGAAGTCCGGAACTCAAGTGCCGCTGTGATTGTTTTCAACATGTTCTAGACCTAGAGACGATCGAAAATCAAGGCGTTGTCGTCATTCGATTCCAGATCTGTAGAGTCAAAAACACGCCAAATGAGTTCACTGCCCATTCTGCCATTGCACAGAGTGCATCCACAAAACTATGATATGTAGTGTTTTGAGATTTGGTAGACATCATTGCAGGCACAGGATTTGACGATGCATCTCACATGGAATTTTCTTCACCTAAATGCAAAAGATGGCGAAGAACTCATAGCAAACCCCAAAAAGTATTCTAGCAGATGTTGGCGATTTTAGGTGTATTGGTGGTTTACAGGCGTGAACAAATTCACAGCATCAATAAAGGTGGCTTTTAAGATGCCACGAGTGCCAGAGCCACCAAGGAGGTGGTGGTCTGCGTTTTCGCAGGCGAACAAGGCGGGTGGTTTGCTGCTGAAATTTGATGTTTGTTTCAGTTCAGTGACAATGAAAATCAATGAAATATGCAAATATAGTGACATGATGTGAAATGATGATGAATATGAAAATATATGAAATATGTACAACAACCCGTTTTAAAGCAGGATGTTGGCTGAAAGTTATCACCTTGGAGGCTCTGGAGGTTATTCCATCTCAGTAAAGAGCATTGAAGACACAGATGAGCGGAAGATTGGCGTGGAGTTCACTTGCCCTGGGGCCACGGCAATTACCACTTGTGCTCTGACGCAGCCACATCACGTCATTCGGATGCCAAAGACATCTCTACCTGTGTCCTTCGTGGATATTGAGACAGCAGCTGAGCCATCGTCCACGGGAGTTCCCACGAGATTTCTTCTGACCTTTGAGGGAACTAAAGAGTTGAAGGCTGCGGAGGAGGCGGATGCGCAGCAGATTTGTTTGATTTCATTTGCATCAAAGGTATGGCAATTCCAACGTAGCTGGAAGAGGCAACCCCAACAAAGGGAGACCCCTGCAAGTCCCGGAGTCTCAAAGTCCGTCAAAGACTGTCTGGAGCAAGTTGGAGTATTGTGACATGAGTGACTCGGAAAAGTCGAAGTTGTTGAAGTCAACCAATGAGGTTACAGCAGTTTCAACACCAGTCGGGTTCTGCGTGGTCTCTAAAGCTTGGTAGTATGCCCCCAAAAGATCCCAAACGGATAGAATAGTCATGAATAATCATTCCTTACTGGTTGGTGGTTTCAAACATGTTTATTTTCCATCATATATGGGATAATCCTTCCCATTGACTAGTATGTTTCAAGATGATAAAAACCACCAACCAGCTTCGTATTTTGACGGTGACCCCAAGACATCATCCTGGATGCTTCAGCGGAGGTGAAGGGCTTAGATGGTGTGCTGGAGACAGAGGCCATGTTGGACGGCCGTCTTCTGGTTGTGACCGTCAAATCCAGGTAGCTTGCCAGAGCGAACGCAGGTTGCTCCCCAAGACCTTCCCATGACAAGGTAGTTGGTTTATACAAGTAACTCCAAAAAGAAGAACTTGTGATAGATATATCGAACATTATCGAACTAGTTAATGGGGTACCTTGTAAGATTTTTTGATATTTTTTGTAAGTATTCCCCAAAGATTCCCCAAAGATTATAACTGGTATTCCTCATGGCTGTACAAAGCCAACAAACATCACCTTCGGGGCACCACCTTGCACGATATTCGCTTGGTCTCCTGGGGTTGACTTGTTAGCCAAGGTTCCCTCTGCGGAAACAACTGGAAAGTGTGGATGGAGTGCAGCATCTTGGCTGAGCCACTGCAGTCTTGATATATAATGATATATATATATACACATTTATTTGCGCACCGATATACACCGCACGTGTATGTATAACATATATATATTGTAGATATGTATATTGTAGAAATCGTACTGATATATATATATATATACTGGTATATATTGTAAAATGTATGTATTGTATGTGTATATATATACATACACACACACATGCATGCATGCATCCATGCATCCATGCATCCATGCATCCATGCATCCATACATCCATACATCCATACATCCATACATCCATCCATCCATCCATACATACATACATACACAGTTTGGATTATAAAAATGTCGTCTCTGCGTGTTCTTGATCCATAGATTGCGATTAATCATGAGTGGTGAAAAATGTTGGTAAATTGTCCCATGTACTTGTCCCTTTTTTGAAGCGTTCATTTTATGGATCGAAGAAAACTCCATGTGTCTCCTATCGCCCAGGAGTGTCGAGATCGATGGCTAAGCGGATAGTGCGCCGCAGCGCACCAAAGCGGTATCACTGCATTGCTTCAGATCACTTGAATCCGAAGAAAAGGCCATGAGCAGGGATCCGATAGGATCCAAAACATCAGGTCTGATTTGTGTAGGGGTTCAATCTTGGCTTCACTGCCAAGGTTGGGATTTCTCGGATTCAAAGATCCAGGTCAACATCCAGGTCAACATGTTCTGATCAATGTTTGGGTACGTTCAAAACGCGCAGCACCAAAAACGGCGATAGCGTTGCAAGATTTTCCAGTGAGCTGGACCGGATCCTGCCCCTGCTCTTGCAGCCATTAAATGTAACAGTAGGAGAGCTGGCAGAGACCATTTGCATAACAAAGCATCACAGTTCAAAGGAGAATGATTCAGTGCATAACTGATTTACAAGACAGGAGTGGCATCACAAGATATGAACAGCATGAAGCTGGTACGATATATGATATATACCTATATATATATACATATATATTGACATTTGATATGTGACATATGACATATGATATATGATAAGATGGTCAAACTACGACCCACGGATGTCCGACTTTGAATCACCCCAAAAGCCTCAAGATCTCCATTTTCAACTCACGCTCTGCGTGTTTTTTTGCGGCTGACCTGTCAGCTGTGAAGGACCAGACCTCAGTGCCAGTGCGATGTCACTAGGTTCATCATTTGCCATGGCATTTACGGCAAGCACTCTGTGTGCCATTTTTGGACGATTGTTTTTATATGATTACATTGTTTATATAATGTCAACAACAATATATGTAAAAGCCTAGTTACTGAATTGGGGGGATGCCCGCAATGGTAATTTGCTGTGAATGGCAGTTGTCAGTCCTGCCAGGGAGTCATCCAAGATGGGAAGCTCCTCTTCAAGATCATCTTTTGAGACAACTGGGCACAGTTCCTCATCATCGCGCAAAGAGCTCAGGGTCCAATGGTGATATTGATGGGACATGTATGGAAATTTGTCTATGTGTGTTTTCAGCACTTTCAAATATTCATGATATATAATTATGTAAATTCATGGTTCTGGTTGCATATACTGTGGATATCAATGAAATTCCAAAAAATTGTTGATTCATGTTGGCTCATGTCATTCAGAATCCAAATCTCGGCTCAAGGTGGCCCACCACAGAATCCTGAAGATGCTCGAAGAGAACAGGCAGAGGGTTCGATTGTCGATTCAGCTTTAGAGAAAGATTAGCAGTGCTGAAGACGATCCACTGGCCTTAGACTTTGCAAACAGTGTCACAAGGGCTCAGCGGGGCCAAATTGATCCAAGCAGAGTAGAAAGTGTTGCATCAATTTGGATCAAAAGTACCCGAATTTTGGCCCCTCTAAGATACCTTTGCATATCCACGCATACGCTAAACTTTTTCAAGGCCCTACGGGCCAAGTCATGATCCATACTACCCTTTGTCCCAAGATAAATCAGGATAGAAATGCAAGAATGGAAGAAGATATATATAATATAAGATAGGAACCGCTTGGAATAAGAAAATTTAAGATAACATAAGAAGATCATCAATACTAATCAATTATATAGTTACTTGCTAGCAACCATTGATCAATCCAAAGTAGCAATCCAAAACAGATATTGTTACCAATAGCAGTTTAAGATTGTCTTCATGAACCACTACTGCAACTAGTGCTATTCAATGCAATAGGTGCTTGTTTCATTGTAGGTCTTTCCGTTGCAAGGCTGTTTCCGTACGACCGCTGGCCCGCAGGAACGTCAGGACGAACAGCTGGCCCGCAGGCTGATGATGGAGGCGCAGGGGCGATGGGAAAATGTGGGAAAATCTTCAACAACTACTGGGAGGAGGATTTACCATCCCCTAATGATGAAGATTGATCATGATTTATCTACAGTAGTGAAGCGACTATGTTCATTATCTTTTTTTTTGGTGGGGGTCCGCGTTTTACCCAGAGATGATTCGGAAGAAGGAGATCATATGAGCGGGACAGAGTTGCAGAAGAAGTGCGATGCATAAGCAATGATAGGGATGATGGGTGTGGCAGTCGGGAAGGGAAGTGAACAAGTGAAGTATCATGAATGAAGCATGGATGATTGACGCAAATCAGCACCAGAGTCAGGCAAACCTTCAAGGCTTCACATGCCAACCTTCAAACCTGTCAGCCGCCAGGAGATGGCAAGCTTAAGCCTCGCAGGACGGTGGAATAAAATTCCTTGGGTTTATTGATGTTTGCTCCACAATTTATGGATGTTTATGGCAATTGACGACTGGTATCTTCTTGTAGCCCATCAGTAGCGCCAGGACCTCAGCAAATCCCTGAGGCCTCGGGTACAGCTGGTGCGGTTGCGTCAGTGGCATGTTGTGACAGCTGAAATCACCCTGTGCCAGGCACCATCCCCTATGATGTTGCGAGCTCTTTGCCCCTCGTGTGGTTGTGCAAATACGTCCAGGGCCCAGCTGGTCAAGATGTTGGGACTGCAGACATGGGGGGATTGAACAGCTTGTCTGGACGTACTGGCACGTGTCATCTGAAGTGCTTGCTGTTCATCCAAAAAGATTGAGCCGATGACAGATGTAGGCAAAGCGTAGAAGGTTCCCACGGTTTTGATGCCAACAAGTATCTGAGAACATGGACACGATTTTGTTTGTTTGGAAAAAAAACAAAGGGACTTGTGACAAGAAACCTTAGTTGAGCCAAGTATTGTTGTACCCTGTTGATTGGTGAATAGAGATGGTTATTAATCTACCTTGTAATCATATTATATTTATATATATATATAATTGAATATAATTGATGTTGCTTATGGAGATTACGAACTAATTACCCAATAATTCGTTGGGATCTCCGGGATACCGCCCGCTGCCTTTTTTCCCAGGTTTTCGCCTCCAGAGATGCGCGAGGCCCGACTCCGATGTAGCAGCTGTGAGTTCCAATTTCAGGCCAGGCGGCGAGACATGGCGGCGAGGGATAGCCATTCCACTGGGACGAATACGCGCAAAAAGCATTAAAAAGCCGAATGTGAATACGCTCATTGAGAGCTCATCCGAAACTCCCTCAGCACATTCACTATGGAGTGGTCTAGAATCCCAGCTCTCCTCAACTGCTAGGCTGCCATGCCGAGAGAGTCTGCATCTCAGATCGCATGCTGGTATCAGCTGCATGTCACTGTGGCCAAAGATATCTGATATACTCTCTCAATTTGACATAGTTATGTAAAATGGCCCATTTATAGATGACTTACGTAGCTCGCGGGCACTGCCCTCAGAAAGCTGGAAAGAAAGTAATAGAAAGTACCTATGAAAACGGATGACTTTCCATTGCTATGTTAACTTACCAGAAGCTATTTGAGTGCCAGCAAGGGAAACAAAAGAAAGTTGCTTCGACATGCCGAGGCTATTGCAGCGTAATCAGCCAAGAGCCCGGCCGGGCTTACAATTGTGCAGGAATTGCGGTGAGAAACTCAGCGGCATGGGCCTTTTACGTGTCCAACCATGGGTCAGACCTAGACCAAGACCATTGGACCATTGGCTTGCTGAAAATAACTGTTTAACAAAGCAGGTATGTACTCCATGTACTCCACTTTGTTGCCGGACTCATCATGGCTGAAAAATGCTAGAGATACGGCTGATGTTTGCCACGGCTGAGGCACTCTAAATAGTTTCCCAGCGGCCGTTCCGGGTCAAGCACAGCAAGTGAGCTGTGGCAGATGCGGACACGTCAGTGAGGTCCAGAAGGGACAATGGGAATTGGATGGTTGGGACGAAAACTCTCGGATCATACCGTGGTATAAGACGTATTAAATGATTTAAAATGTGTCATGGTCTATTATGGGAACCTGATAACCTAAGAATACCCAAGAATTTGAATGAATGTCCAATCATATCATCATATCCCCAATCTACATGTCATATCCCCAGGTGGAGTCCCGGGAACTGCGACATGGAAATGGACTCCGGAATAATCAAGCTGCTGGATTGCTGGCAGCGTCAGCCCCACATGATTGCCATTGCAGCAGCCAGAACTCATGGCCGTGGTCCACTGCTGAAACACTTCGGCCAGGCTCTTGGCAGATCCAAGACTCCTGTCTGATCAGCGGAATCTGCATGATGGACCTGTGGGTGCGGACTTCCAGCACCGCTGGGTGCGTGTGGCGTTTGGCTTGTTCTGATGTTTGAATCAATAGATATCGATAGGATAGGTTAGATTTGGTTAGATTAGATTGATAGAGAAAGATAGATAAACGAAATGAAACGTAAATACGTTGATTCAGCTGTTGTATAGATATGGACGTGGAATGATGTGGATAGGTGTTGACTCGTGTTGGTCTCACCTTTCCTTTTCGACTTCGGTGCTCGTCACCGTGCTCGCTGTGCTCGCTGCTCAGTCCGTATCCCGATCGATGGTCAGCGTCAAGCAGTTCCTCTGGAATCTCGGCCCTGTTTCGCCTCGAAATTCATGTTGTGACCATTTAGAGGTTTCCTAAAATGGGGGTACCCCATATCATTCAAAATTAGACCCAAAAAATCGACCATTTGAGCATTTTTCAACATAGCCATGGCTTTGATCCACCATCACAACCCATTTCAAGTACCCTCTGGTAAACTAACATAACTATGGAAAATCACCATTTTTGATGGGAAAATCCACTATAAATGGCCATTTTCAATAGCTATGTTAGTTTACCAGAGGGTAGATTTGATGGATGTTCAAGAGAAGCCAGTGATTTCATTGGATGGTTGGAGGTTGCCAACTGCAGGCCTTGCTCGCAGCCATCATGGCAAGAGCTGAAGCTGATAAGTCAAATCCTGCCAGAGGCCGACGTGCAGATTTGCTCCGCTGGTTTTACCCTTCACATATATATATAATTATATATATATAACATTATATAACTATTATAATATATATATATATATATGTTGCCTCATGGTCTCCAAACCAACTATGTTTCAATGTTGGCACGTAAATGGTGATGTTGCTTTTTCCAAAACTAAATTCAGATTGTGGCAGCAATGGAGCTTTGGCTGCAATGCAGTGGTTGCCACAACATCAGCTTCAAGCCACGTGTATTTTAAAAAAAATGTACATGTTTTCCATAGTTTGGTCATGTTTGGTCTATGGTGAGCTTAGGTACTATGATTTTCTCCCGGAAATTTGAGGGAAGTTACAGGCGGACAAATCCAGCCACCTCTCACGGCTTCACAGCCTGATATCCTGGCCAGGTGGTGATATTGCGAACCTTCCGACGTTGGATCCTCGGGTGATGGTGGAGCGCTTCGCGCGTTTATTAGAACGCCTTGAAACAAGTAAGGGACTGCTGTTGATTCTTCACGTTCCTATGTTTCGACAATGGCAAGAACTGGAGACTCTTCGGCCTATCTCTGGCTTCCGGGAACACAACACCCCGTGTTGGCGGTTTCAAGTATGTTACTGTTGTTTTTGTTTCATCCCTAACATCATGGGGATCATAATCCCCAACCATTGTTCTGAAAGGGTGTTAAGCATCCCAGATCAATGCCTGAGGCGAAGGTTGGAAAACACAAACCACTTGGGGGAACAGACAAAGTGTCTTGGCACTGACTTGGAAAACCTGGTAGCCATGAGCCATTGGGAGCCGTGGTGTTGGAGATGCTGTTTGCAATGGTTTACATGTGTGTGTGTATACATATACATATATATATATATATATATACACACCCTCCAGTAAATTAACATAGACCCTGCCAGATAGGGGTTGGAAGACTAGTTTCCACTATAAATAGGTCATTTTCAGGGTCTATGTTAAAATTACCAGGGGGTACATTATAATGTGTATGTATATATAACTATGTGTGTGTGTCTATGTTCTGAAGCAACGGACAACGATGCTCAGGTGCTTGATATGCTTAGAAGAGTTCGCCGACGGCGACGAGCTGAAGACGCACCTGGGCATGGCAACTGGGGGATATCTAGAGCCTTGTACCTACGCAACAACCGACCAAGCATGAGCCACCTAAATTCTCGCAGATGGCAAGTGTTCGGAGTTCACTTTGAGGGGCAAGTATGGGCAAGTGGGATTATGTCCAACATGTGCACAGAAGAATGGAAGAATGGAAGACTCACCACCTGAATTGTTCCTGGCAACTTGCTTTGTTTGGCGTTTCATCGCAGTAAAGGTTTGTCGGAAATTGCTGGTCATCGTTGGCTACATGTGGGGTGGGTGTCGCTTCGTCATTGAGCATCATCCAGAATCATCCATCAAGACACCAGAAAGTGACGCTCATTGATTGACAAGTAGGATATCCCCTGATCTCTTTGACTATTGAGACCCCGGAAGACTTGTAAGACATGCTCCTAGCTATCTTGGTGCGGCCTTGTTCAATGATGAGTTCCAAGGGAAACTGAAACACCGTCAGCATCCGCCAGCATCCGTTTGCTGTTTCAGTGGCCCTTCAGGCTTCCTTGCTTGCACTTTTACCACCAGAGGTACGCGTCCCGGTAGTGGCGTTTGGGAAAATGGAAACAGCCGCGATTTGAGAACAGGTCTAGCTTGCCAGGACTTTGTGAGATATTATGTGTAATTCACCAGGATGGGTCCTTTGTCTATGGAAAAACAGGATGGGTCCATGACTTCATGGGTTCCGAAGAACTTTGGTTTTGACACGAAGAATGACAGATGGGCAATGTCATATCACATATGTTATTTGGAGATATTTGGAGTCCATTCAAGCCAACAAATCCAAAGGGAGGTTCTGGCATCATTCCAGCCATTTCTTACAATTCCTTGGTTGAACTGTGGTGAATCTCACTGAAGATCAGGTGTGTTGATCAATGGCTTCGCACTGACAATTCTTGTCCGGTGTGTGCGGGAGCTCAGAGTGGGTTTCCAGCTGGTGCTGGTTCCAATGGCGACACCTGGGCGTGGCCTCCAAATCCATTCTAATCGGATCCATTGTAAACCATCCAGCTATTGGGGTGCCCACATTTTAGGAAGCCTCCATATGGTAGAAATGGTGATAAGGTATTTTTCCCAAGAAGACAGCTTCAATGGATGAACTGAAGCTGTCTTGAACCTTAGGCAAGCACCCGATTGGGGAAGATATCATGCCTGTGGGGTGACTGCATTTCCGTACGAATCAAAAATTAAAATCTGAAAAATATAATTTGATTTTATAATTGATAGATTAATCAAATCAATATTAATAATTAAAATATATATAATTAAATATATTTATATTATATATAGATTATAAATGATTATAAATTGAATAAATTTAAAATTTATTAAATATATTCGAATTAATATTATTTAAATATATATATATTATAAATAAAATTAAATTTTTAATAATTTTTTAAATTAATCATATTTGAAATATTATTATAATAATATTTGAATAATTAAAAATATATATTAATTTGAAATATATTCTATTTATATTAATGTTAATATTATTAAATATATTATAAATAATAAATAAAATAAATTTATAATATTTGATATTGAAATAATTTTAAATTATTAAAGATATATATAAAAAAATAAAAAAATAAAATAATGATATATATTTATATTTTATTTAAATTATATTAGTTTTAATAAATTATATTGGAAGATTAAATATTTAGAAAAAAAAATATATTAATTAAATGTTTAATAATTAAATAATTTTATTGTTTTGAGGTTATGTGTTTAATTTTATTTTTTATATTATATTGATTTTGAAAATTTATATAAAAATATTATTTTAAGGGATAAAGGTATTGATTGTTATTTATTTGCTATTTATTTATTATTTATTTGTTTTTTTATTATTGTTTTTTTTATTTATTGTTGATTACTTGTTTGTTTTTTGTTTATTTGTTATTTGTTGGTTATTATTACTTCCTAATATTGATATTTCTTGATATTATTTCTTTTTTAATTTTGCTTCTTGTTGCTCTTATTGTTGCCTTATTTTGTTGTTGCTTCGTGTTATTGCTGATTTTTATTGTTGTTATTTCCGCTTGTTGTTGCTCCTTCCTATTATTACTTCCTCTTATTACTACTTCCTCCTTCTATTGCTAGTGTTTTTTCTTATTTCTGCTATTAAACTAACCAAAATTCTTGGGTATCCACAATTTAATAAATGGAATAATTAATTTCTTATTTCTATAATTATATGGAATATATTTTATCTATATATTGGGTACGTTCTACAGATTTAAGCCTTAATAATTCCTGGTATAACGAATTTCCCATGAAATAAAATAATGGTCTTAAGGAACGGGGTATTTTCCACGACCATATTTAATTAATAAGGGTATATTGGAACAATTGAAAAGAAGAAATAACCAATTGATGTCCGGATTTCTATTCTTGAATTGAGATTCTAAGCCCTATGTTCCCATCGAAAAGCAAAAATTAAGTGTGTTTTAGCTTAACCTTTATTCTTTGATAAATTCGGTCGTCAAGAAATCTCTCTAAAAAATATCTCTTCCTTTGTAGATGTTGCTCTTGGGGCCTGTTGGTTGGTTCCTGTCCTTTGCGAATATGGCTACTGAACTGATAATAGTGCGGATATTTCAAATTCTGCCTCCGAATTTACCAGAATATTTTTAGAAAAAACTCCGGATTATTGAACCTTTTGGGGTGTTGAACCTATTTGGTTGTATCTGAAAATGGGGGTATCGGTATATTCCAAAATATCAATTTTTATAGGGAGAATTAAATGGATTTGGGGTACCCTATTTTCAAATAAATTGAAATAGATACTTATATTATAGATTATTGTAATATATGTTGATAATATATGTTGAAAAGACGATGATATATCGAAATTAGCAAGCTGCAGTTGGCTGCGGGTCAGTGGGTGGGAACCCTTTCAAGAATAATTGGCGCCATTGGCGCGAATATTTTGCCGAAAAAAAAATAATAATCTCGGTCGTTTTATTTGGCGCTGACGGGAGGTATGGGCGGGAGATACCAATAGAGAAAGGGAATATTTCTGGCTGGTTAAAATGAAATATTGCGGTCGAATAATGCGGTTGGTTCGCTGCGCTTACCATCTGTATCATTTCGTACGGCGCAGACGGCGCAAGACGGCGCATGACGGCGCAAGACGGAGCAAGACGGCGCAAGACGGCGCAAGACGGCGCAAGACGGCGCATGACGGCGCAAGACGGCGCAAGACGGCGCAAGACGACGCAAGACGGCGCAAGACGGCGCAAGACGACGCAGATACAACAATTAATTTCTTTCGATTGCGAAGGATCGAAAAGTAGGCTCACTAAAGCGGCAGGTACGGAATCATATCGTCAAATAAGAAATAAAAATTACATGCCGTTTCAGGCGCGAAATAAATTCCAAATTAAGATTTATAAAATAAACTAGAGTCCGAATATTTTTTTTTTGGAATTATAATATCGAAAAAGTGCTCCAAATCAAAATATAGAAAATAGATTCTGTTCGGAAGATTTGAGGAAATTGAGATGTCGAAAAAATGCACGCCGCTATGGCACGAAATATATTTCGAAATAAGAAATATTAAAAATTAACGGGTTCGGAATATTTTTAGATGGTCAATGTTTTTTTCAAAAATAAATAAAAAATATAAGGATGTATAATTATTTCCAAAATTAATGATAAATATAAAATAATTAAAAAGGATTTGAAAAAAAAAAAAATATATATATATATATATATATTTTCCGTGCTAGGCGCAATACAAGAAAAATATTTGTTAATAATATTAGTAAATTAAGGCGATAATTTTCTCAAAAGAATTATATATTTTAAGATTATAAATTTAATTTCGGGAAGATAATTTTATAAAATATAATAAATGGATAAATTATTCAAATCCCGTATCCATGAATTATAAATTATTTCCCTCCCCCCAAATTTCAAGATTATAATTTATATATTTATTCCTAATCTTAGAAATTAATTTATTTTATTTATTCGAAGGAGTAAATCAAATCAAAAAAAATAAGATTATAATTAAGAACACGGGGGATTATTAAATTACAAGGGCTTTAATAATTCATTTGTTTACGGTAAATATAACAATTTCTATATATTAATATTATTTTTTCATAATAGGCAAAATAATTCATATATATATATATTAATACAAAATTGTCAATTTTAAATTCAATTTTCCATTATTAAAGAAAATATCGTAAAATTATTTCGATTTCAATAGCATTATTTTTCTTTTTAATATCAATTTATTTATGTTCTGTTTAATTTCATTAAATTTAAATTTCAAAAAGAATATATAAAATAATTACAAATAAATATATATATATATAATTTTAATTATAATAATTATTATATTATATTATTATACAAACACAAATAAATTAACCTACATTACACTACATTATCTACACTACACTACACTAATTACAACAACTATTACTACCACAATATCAACTACACCACATCACACTACGCTGCACGAATTACACTGCAGTACCCTATAAATACAAACCTGAGAAGGGAGGAACGAAAGCCAGGGGAGTGCGAAGGTGGGTGCGAAGAAGAAGGAGAGGAAGAGGGAGGATGCGGGAAACAGAATGTACGTGATAATGGCCCCACATCGGAGCCGCAAG
>Ga0126342_10007004_pt1 | contig 20084 bp, 19 predicted proteins | sample Cyp1metagenome_FD_92528 | JGI IMG/M metagenome (GOLD analysis project Ga0126342, IMG submission 92528) | Coral microbial communities from Lord Howe Island, Old Settlement Bay, Australia - Cyphastrea 1 metagenome | ecosystem: Host-associated > Invertebrates > Cnidaria > Coral ...
CCACCATGGAAATCACACTAGACAAGAATGGATCATTATATGATCCGTCAGGAACTGAATCCTGAGACATGCAAACCAGCCTAGATCGTTAGATTAATGCAGGTACGTTTACACGGGTCCCGGCCCCCCCGGGACCCCGGTGGCCCCCTGCATTAAATTTAACTTAGAATTAGAAAGGGAGAGGACAAAGGAAGAAAAAGAGAGAGAAGAAGTTTTACATCTATTCAGATGTTACACACACACACAGACACACACACACACCCACACACACCCACACACACACCCACACACACACCCACACGCACACGCACACGCACACGCACACGCGCACACGCACACGCAAACGCAAACGCAAACGCACACGCACACGCACACGCACACGCAAAGGCATACATGAGTAATCAGTTCAGTCTTTGTTCAGCGCCTGTCATGCCAGGCATTGATGCCGAACCACTTTGGAAACAAGTTGCTGATGAACAGATAGCGCGGAAGAAGAACATCAAGGCCTGTAACATTTCATAGCAGTTAATATGTGGCTTTGTAAAAACTTGTAAACAGCTGAATGAAGGGAAAAGCAAGTTGCGAACAATGTTTCGGAGTTTAGGAGAGTTGCTCAAGATTGAAAGAGCTCGATTAATTATTGTTGATCCTAAGCTGTCAAGAAGTTGCGATGCTGAATGGCCTCAAGCAGGGATCACACCAAGGTAGAGATCACAAGTGGCCAAGAAAAATTAGTTTGTCGCAGCAGCTGGTGTGTTTACAGTATGTGTGTTCATCTCGGCCGAGAGGAATCGTGGCCTGAAGTAGAGAAGGAGCTCACCGCTCGCGCTTTTGCCCTCGGGCCGCAGTTAGTTATACTTTTCTTCAGAAGAGGAAAACCAAATGCCCAATCACTTGTTATCTCTTGGTGTTTTAATATTTTTTGGGAATGTTGAATGTTGTTTTGAGTTCGGTCATGTTGATTCGTTTAGTCTCGATTCTTGTCGCGGAAGTTGTTTGACATCGCTGATTCCACTATGTTCTGACTGGAGGTGAAGGCAGATTTAACCGCCAAAGAAGTCGTGAGACAGGACCTTGCCGCTAAGTTTGCTGACTGCCATGGCGGAATGAGAGTTCTCAGCTTCATTTACAGTGGCAGCTGCTGTCAACCCATTTGCAGAGTATTCACACCTTTTTGGGGCCACCATGGACTGCAGGAGGTGATGGAAAAGAAGAAAAAAACGAAGCCGAAGCCGAAGCCGAAGCTGGAAGCGTCAACTTCTCCAGCTTCCCCGGCCTCACCGGCCTCACCGGCCTCACGAGCCTCACCAGCTGCTCCACCCAAAGCCCCTGAAGCGCCTGAAGGCAGGGTCCAACATTTTGGGATGTGCCAACTTTGCCCTTGAATCAGCCCTTGAAGATCCTTGAAGTCTGTTTCAGGCCAGGCTCGACCCAAGATGGTGAAGCTCAGCAAGGTCCACATGGGACGCTGCCAAGTTCTTTCGACTTGATTAAAAAATCACATTGACGTATATCCATTCATATTGTTTCATTGACTGTTTTGAAGAACTGCTATATATTGTGATTTTGCAGCTGTTTGCAGATCTGCAGGCGCAAGCGAAGGAAGCTCTGAGAAAAGCCGTCGCCACCTAGTTGCATAAGGTAAGGCGGTTACCGACCGTGCTGGCCCTTTCAGCCTCCGACTCCGAGGCAATCTTTGAGAAGCCTCAAAACAAGAAGAAGCTGAAGGAAGTAGTGGCTCGAATGCATTGAGTTGGTTGATCCATTAATTGATCTTGCGGTGAGAAGTGGGCACCGTTTTTTGAAATTATTTGATTGACGATTTTTTGTATCCATTCTTTAGCCTTGCCCCGTTTTTTGCCTTGGTTTTCTCCGGCACATGTGAGCTCTCCCTTAGAATGCAGGTTGCAGCATGACTCAAAGATGAACCCCCCGGCCCAATGTCCAAATTGGATGACCATCTCAGGTTGCTTCCTGCGATGACGGTGCACAAAGGATAGCTGCCTTGATGCATCTTGGCGGTTCCATTTTTCCAGATGCAAACTGGTGCAAAGTATGTTGGAATGTTGGAATATTTGGATCTGGGAAGTTGTTTGGGAAGCATGGCATATCATGGCATACTGTACTGGTAGCAAGAAAGACGTTTTTTTTTTTTATCATAACTTAAATTTTGGTGTCTACTGGCCAGTGCTGCAGCCAAGGCCAGTAGTGAAAGGATTGCTGGCAGACTTGTTGGAATCTTATGACTTTCCCCGCGACAAGCTCCTAAGCTGAAACAAGTTGCTGGGAGTCCCGAGCAAATTCAGGATATGATCCGTATTGGCATGTAGGCATATGCGGGCAGTGTGGTGGGCAAATCCTCTGAGAAGCCCTGGCAAAAAAATATAGGCATCTTGAATCAATTCCCGAGGTCTTTTCTCTCTTTTCTTGGTGCTGAAGCGTGTGAGAGGTGTGTCAGAAGCTACTTCATTCGTTCCGCTGAATTATCTAGATCAGTCCTGGTGTTCAAACTGAGGCTTCTCCAGGCAGTAGCGCAACTTATCTTGAGAGACCCAGGAAGAATCTTTGCTTGGGCATCTGGCTGCACAGCTCCATATAGCTTCATATAGCTTTATATAATTTTATATGCTGTAGCTCCTATGTGGCCGGCTGAACTTCCAGCACCAAGATCCAAGGCAGATAGCTGGCCACGCTGAGGGAGATGCAAAGCAACTTATCAGCAATGGCAGCAAAGGCTCAGCAATTTGGCGCATGTCAACTGATGCCAGCTGTGAGGATATGTGCCATGAGGAGTCATGTTTCTTTTCCACAACTGCACTCCAAGGATGACAGCCCAACTTTCCAAGCTTCAAGCAGCCTTGGAGGGCGAGTTTTAACAGGTTTCAAAAAGTAAAGATGTTTCAATCATTTCCGGGTGTTTCAACCTGTAGGCGTTGTGTTTAATGCATGACATGGCGCTATCGGCCATGGCTTGTTGATAATGTGTGAGCCACGTCACAAACAGAACTCTGTTCTTGTCACAGCCAAGCTTTTGCAATAGACAGCTGCAACTTTCTGATCATTTCATATCATTTCTGATTTCTAATCCACTGTGGAGTTCACAAGACGTGTGATGACGCAACCCCCGCGCAGTTTGCACCGCATGAGTCGGTCGAAAAACGCCATGTGGACGGTGGGCAGAAAATCGATAGCCTTGGCATATTTTGGCCAGTTTGGCCTTTACGAACGAGCCGGGTCAAAGGGCATCAGGGCATCAGTGCATCAGGGCATCAGGGCATCAGGGCAAAGGAATTCTTGTTGATCAGGCAACAGGATGCTGGAGTGCTAGAACTCGCTGCACAAAAATGGCGAAAGATGTTTGGAATTGTCAAAATACAGTGTGTCAAGGTGTGGCAAAATCATGCAAAATCTCAAGACCGTGTTGCAGTCACTGGGGACATCTGGGGACTACGATCACGGCAGGCTTCTATGGCAAGACAACAACTCGTAGAGGTGGACAATGAATTGTCTTTGCCTCATGTTCAAAAATTCACAAAGATCATCAAACATCAACTTCACATAACTTCACATAGCTTCACATAGCTTCACATAGCTTCACATAGCTTCACATAGCTTCACATAGCTTCACATAGCTTCACATAGCTTCACATAGCTTCACATAGCTTCACACTTGACATATTTAACATGGTCAAATTGGTATAGCATGACCACAGAATTGTCATGTTATGTAATTTACTATGCTCAGGTTCCTGTGGAGTGAAGAGTCGGAGGCAGAGGTCAGGGAGTCAAGGGAGCTGAAACAGAAGAACACACCGATGACATCCGACGACATATTTGGATTTGGGAAAATGGGAAAAGCTCAAATCATCCACATCATCTCAAATCTTCAGCCACTTATCACCACTTAATTCGATACTATCCGATTTAAAACTTCAGGTTTGGTGTTGAACATGGACCCAGATATCATGTCCTGATCCGCACGCTGCCCCCACACTGGTTTGAGTTTGTGTGTGTGTGTCTAAGTCGGCAGTGCTCATTGATGATGTGGGGTTGGAAGAAATACAGTCCGAGACTTCAGACAGAGTCCCGAGACTTCAGAGTGAATGTTCAGGATGATCGGGATGAAGCTGCGGCCTTGCAGAGAAAGATGTTCAACATTCAATACCTCAGTCACGAGCTCGTTGGGATTGTACATGTGCCATCATTTGCCATAAAGCGCCCATATTTTGTCCTACATGATTTTGCTGCATCTGTCACTTCAACCTGTTATGCTCAGTTTGTTCTCTCAGCTTTTAGACCTTTTAGCTGTTCTTGGTTCCCTGAGGCCGATACAGGTGGAAGACATCTTCGAAGTCTGACGTTAAGGTTGGGTGACTGCGTTGCACGTTGGATCGATCATGATGCCCTGGAATCCGAAGAGCGGGGCGACCAGAGCCTCGGACCCTTTTTCAAAGACGACGATGGTGGATGACATCGGATGACCGTGTGTCTTCTTAAATCGATGGTTTATGTTAGTTGACTTTTGTTAGTGACATTGGGATCACAAGAGGCAATCATTTCTTTGGCTTGCACAGGCGTCCAGGCTCGATAGCAATGAGAGGACCAGATGAGTTTTGTGTTACTTCTGAAGCCAAAGTCCAGGCTGCACATTAGCGTTCAAGATCTGAAAGGGGCCAAAAAGTCAAGTCCATAAAAACCACCCGCCGAAGAACATGTTGATGTTGTTTGCATACTGCAGAAAGGATCAGTGCGAAAGAAGACCTAGCCTTAGCAACGGGACCTGTAAGCTATGCGAAGTAATGTGACATCAGCATGCTGCTACTAGCTGCTTAGTTTTCCCCTGTACATTGGCAAGGTCTGCAGCATGGAACAGTTGAATCTCCAATTTGAGGTTCTGGAGGCACTGCGTCGAATTCCAAACAAGTTGGAAGCCCGAGAAGTGGCCAGATCAAGAGGCAGCAGCTATCGGCCAGTTTTCTGATGTTTTCCCTCGTCCTGTTGCTGCCAAGGCATTGGAAAAATAATGGGAGGGCAAATGTCGCCTCCTGAGCGGCGAAGAGGGAGGACAGATACTTTGTGATAAGATGATGCCTTGCACTGTTGCACCATATGAAATCGGGTTGGCGTTTCCAGCAGCTGTTTAAGAGCTCCTCAAGTTGGATATCCAGCTAGGTCCGCCCAGACGGTGTTGAGTACATTGACTCCATTACTCTTGGGCCACATCCTTAGCAGGTTATGAACTTCTTTTTCCGTACAAGGGATGTAAAAGACAAATAAGATCAAATAAGTATATAATCAGACAATCAGCTCTGCGTTTGAATTCAAGGTTAGTCTCGAGCGCAAGCACCTTGGGCCGTGGTCTCAGTGGTCTCTGTATTTTTGTGCCTTCCAATAAAGCTTGACTCACTGTATTTCATCTTGGGATATCAAGGAGTCCCGCTTCCCACTGAGGCCGCCCACTGCCGAGCAAGGCAACACACTCCTACAAGAACCTCACACGGATGTTGTTCGAGCCTCAAATAATGATTGACAATAACAATATATAACAATAACCAGTGATAATTGCACCTGTTTGAGTCAAGACTTCACCAGTTCTCTCACTGGTGCTGGCCAGGTTGCGCTTCTTCAAGCAATGTATCGAGGAATTTGCTGTTGCTTTTATTTTACTTGATCTGTTTTATATTTAGATTTATATGGACATATATATCATTATTTGTATGATATAAAAATAATACTATATTACGTGTTAGTATGTTATGCGTGTGTATATTTACACGGATGTATATTATATATATATCATTATATATCAATATAATATAATGGCAATATAATATAATGGAGCATCAAGACGGCACAGGAGCCGAACACTTTCAGGTATGGATGCCCTGAGCCCAGGTAGCTGATGCTGTAGCCGTAGCTATGCTGTAGCTACAGCAAGCTGTGTCAGCCTAGGTCATGGCATTGTGTGCACATCTATCCAGCTGAACCGGAATTATGCAGCAGGGATCCCAAGTGACGCTAAGCCATCACAAATTGAACGATGGTAGAACATGGCAGAAGATGGCAGAAGTGGATAGAACTGGCAGATAGCAATTCATTAAGTTGTCTGAGTTCCCTGTTTGTGTGCGATATCAGGCCCGGGAGCATGTTGATGGCAACAATGTGGGCTTGTGGCTCAGCATATTACATCATATTGCCACAGATCAGGTGCCATATGGATCCATATGGTGCCATTGAGATTTGATGAGATTTGTCTTGCAAGGTCCGTCTTGGATAATAGGACTTGGCGCAGGGGCTCCTGGAGCCAATGGAGCCTGGTATGGTGTGGTGGATTTCCATCCCTCGGTTAGCTGGGAGAAAGCGATTTTGGATTTGGGAAAGCCAAGGATTGGACCGCGGGTGGACAACTCTTTGTTGAGGACTTTGTCACAGTTTCGTACAGTTTCCACAAGTGCAGATTCTTTACTTTGGGGGGCATCGGGCCACGGCCATCCATTTGTGAGACCTGGTGATGCAGGACCCCGAAGGCCGCAGGATCCTCGATACGAAGAGATCCAGAAATCCTCTGGCTTCATCTCGAGCTCTTGCAGCCCAAGGCGAACGACATGTGCTGACCTGCGACATCCCTGGGTGCCAGATCTGAGTGCAAACTCATGTGTCATATTTCGTGACATGTTTGGAATGTCCAACTTCTCTTTGGATTCTGTTTCAGATTTTGGAGCTGTAGCTTCAACAGCGCTTTCCCTGATAGCTTGCCGCACCAGTATACCAGCGTTGAATGCAAGCGTTCTCGAGTGTCATGACTTGATTTGAATATCGCGATGTGCCGCTGTGGCATCTGAGACGGATTGAGGGTGCCTGATAATGTTCACCATTAAGGCGATACCGCGAGGGAGACACGTGCTATGGCACCAGCTTGGATGTGTGCGGGACTCAGATATGCTGCTTGCAGCTGCTGGCATTTATGGCATTTTTCAAGCACCCAGCACTGCCCTTTTGACGGAGAAATGTGTGCGTGAAATGCCCAAAGTTCCAAAGATTCTCAAATGTTCTCAACGCTTGGACACTTGCCGCAGGCAGCATGATAGCCTGCATGACAGTCCATATGCCATGTCTCAGTTGCCGTTGCCAAGGGTGGGCTCAAGCAGTGTGACCATTGCCCCAGGTCAGATCTGGGAGCGGCCATGTTTGCCACAGAGGTCAAGCTTTTTGGCAAATGGACCTATGAGGATGTGATGCTGTCGGACTTGAGTTTGGTGGACTACATCGCCGTGAAGGGAACTGCTCAGCTGTTCCTTCCTCACACCCAGGGCCGATACCAGATGCGGCGCTTCCGAAAGGCTTTGTGCCCGATCGTGGAGCGTCTGGTGTGCTCCATGATGATGCACGGCCGCAACAACGGCAAGAAGCTTATGGCAGTGCGCATTGTGAAGCACGCCTTCGAAATCATCCATTTGCTGACTGACAAGAACCCCATCCAGGTGTTTGTGGATGCTGTCAAGAATGGAGGTCCTCGCGAAGACTCCACCCGAGTAGGCTCTGCCGGTGTGGTGCGCCGTCAGGCTGTGGATGTGTCACCACTGCGTCGAGTGAATCAGGCCATCTACCTGATTTGCACCGGAGCGCGAAACTCGGCATTCCGCAACATCAAATCCATTTCAGAGTGCCTGGCGGATGAAATCATGAACTGCGCCAAAGAGTCCTCCAACTCCTATGCCATCAAGAAGAAGGATGAAATTGAGCGCGTGGCAAAGGCCAACCGCTAAGAGATGCTAAGAGTCTAAGAGACTATAGACTATAGTGACTAGAACATGTCTGAGTAGGCTGGAAAGACTGCTCGGTCCCACCTGCGGAAGTAAAACTGGAAGCGGCAATGAGAGTATACAGTTGGTGCTTGAAATCTGAATCAGGTCCTTATATAATCTTATATATATATATTGTAAGCATCTGTAAACTGTAAACATAATCAAATACACACATGCACAATTATTTACTTGTGTACTTGCAGTAGCCGTGATATGAGAAAAAATCTTGAATATGTCCTCAATTGCAGAGGGATTGGCCATGGTTGGCCCATCTTGCACCTGCCAATGCTTGATTGCTAGATTGCTAGCCTGCTGTCCCAGTTGGTCTAGAGTCTAGATACTGACGTGCTCAGGCACAACAGGTGGGTTTGCATCTCAGTGAAAGCTCGCAGTCTGGTGCAGCATATCAAGCAGCAACTTTTTGGATTCAGACCTTCGAGGCACGCTTTGATGGGCGTCGAATGCATTTTGCAGGAAGCTAAAAGAGTTCAGATGCTGTGAGGGCTGGTGCCAATATGTGCCAATCGAAGACCTCCTATACATCCACTTGCGTGTCCAAGGTGCGTCCGTTCTTTGGAGGAGTATGTGCCTCGGAAGATCTTCGAATGATCTTAGAAGCCTCGGAGTGGTGATAGATATGATAGTCTAATGATACAGGCTAAAATCACACAAGCCTTGTGACAGCAACAACCCCGTGAGGGCTGGACGTCGATGTCAACTGAGGATCGCTTTTCCTTGGTGTTTTTTGCCACGACTCGGCACGCTGGAGCGTTAGCCTCAGGTTGAAGGATCTGAAGGGCGTTGGGGAAGAGATGGGAAGAGATGGGAAGAGGAAGAGTCCGGAAGAGTGCCAATTCGGCTGTAACACCTACTGACTGAGATTGGTGTGGCATTGTGCTGCTCATTTTGGCTTAAACTCATTCTGCAGATGCTCCTAAGGAATCCGAATCCTAAGGATGCTTCCCAAACCAGCAGACACATGAAAGTCTAGGATTTTGATCAAAGAGGGATTTACATGGATTTACGCTAGACTCTAGACTCAATTTCTTTGTCTTGCTTTGCCCTTACTTGTCCAACCCAGAGAAATCGATGAAAGTTCCTTGAAAACGCATCATTGGGAAGCGGTTAAATAGAACAAGGCAGATTTGAAGAGGACATGCCATGCTTGCGTTGCAGTGCAGCTTCCACAAGCAATTGACAAGGTTATCGGCAATTTTACAACATTATACAATCCATAGCAACCTTTGCTGACCTCAAGCAACTCTGGCAAGACGCACACTGGGTTCAATGCGCCACGAGCTAATCCCAAACCGTAGACATTAGGCAGTGCAGGGTCCTTTGGGCAGTCTCCATCATCCAACAAGCTGGTGTCAGCCACTTTCTTGATCTTGCATTCTGTCTCTTGGCTCATTTATTCATATATTATATTAATATTAATTAGCACTTTGGAAGAAAAATGAAGCAATGTCGTGCTTACGCCTGGTAGCATCAATAGCACCGATGACATTTTAGGGCTGGTCTTATATGTTTCTGCCGTTTGCCGCTTGGTGTTGAAGCATCAGCTGAAGTTGTTGTGGCTGGATGCAGTGTCCATTTTGCCTTGAAACACGCCTTTGAAGCTGCATACCATGCAGGTTGCCATGCTGAAGCTTCGCCACTTCCGTGCACCTCGAATTGTTTGTTTGCGCACTTTGCGGCTATGCGGTAGCAGCTTGGCTCCATTCATCTAAGAACCCTGTGTGCGATTTGCTTGCCAGGCAAGAATTCCCAGTGCTTTACATTTGTTCACCACAGCAAGACATGACCCAACCCGACCCGACTTGACACAACAAATAGACATGGCACAGCATATCTACCAGCCTATCCTTGGTCAATGCAGTCAGGATGCATTGCAATCCGCATCCTGAGCAGCATCCCCCATCTTTAAACTCTTCATTCTCACACATACATGTATATATATATATATGTGTGTATACTCATACTATCAATGGTTGTTAATTCTATGCAATATACTGTCTACACACACATATATGTACAATTAGTCCACAGGCTTCGATCAACACTAGAGGACAGCCTTTATGTGGATTTGTTCCCATGACAAGCAGAGACTTGCTGTGTTACCTGAGGTCAGGCTGGTGCCGAAGGCAATGCAGCAAAGGAACAGGCGGAAATGCACTTCAGCAACAATTGAAGTGCGTTTAGGTATGTTGATGTATGTTGTATTGTTTGGATTCTCTATAGAATTAGCATAATTAGCATGAATTAGCTCATCTTAGCTGCTCTTAGTGGCTGAAAACCCTATCATTTTGTATGTATGCTGGGCAGTTGGCAGGCGTGCCAGCCCAAGCCCTCTTTTTCTTTCTAAAACTGTAGGTTTTCACCTGCAGTTTTGCAATCCCAAACTTTATCTATGCTCAAGCTCTTTTGCACTGTAGATCACTGTAGGTTGTCAGTCTATGGCGCCTTTCTATTTGAAGCCCCGTTCTCTTACAGTCTGGGAGGACCACGGGGTGAAAACCTGTCCTTGAGCACAACATGACTATATAAACAGTTTCATAACATTTCACGGTGTTTCGTAACATTTGATATAGCTACATGTTAGAAGTCCGTGCCTATCCGGCCTATCCTTTGTCATTGCGATCGGATGCGATTGGCTTGTTTCTCACGTGAAGTTTGACAGAACGACTGGAGGCTGAAGCAGAAGCTCAGGCTGAAGCACAGCGTCGGTTGTTCCAGGCATGATTTGATGATGTTGATGTTTGCTGACCATGCTGATTTATCATTTTATCATATTTATAATATTTGATCATATGTTATCTATATGATCTCATTTGCTTCTTTCTTTTGCTTCCTTTTTTTTGCACCGTTTAGCCTTGTCGAGTTGTTGCTTCACAACAACCTTTGGTCCCAAGACGGGCATGGACCTGGTGAGTTGCAACGAAGCCGACAACATCCGACAGCATTGCGCCGAGGCATCTGCAGGCGCAATGTCCCTGCAATACTGCCGAGACCATGGCAGAAATAGTCTGTCGCGTTTCTTGCGAAAAATTACCATAGATATGAGCAACTTGGATGCACCAAAGTGGCATTGTTCCTTCCATTGTCGGACCTTGCCATTTAATGATGAATTTAAGTTCCGTGCCATTTTAGTCGGAAAATCTGAAGGCTACACTTTTAGACACTGGCGGAGACACCAACGTGCAACCCGTCATTTGCAGCTCTGGACGCCTCGGAATCTTGGAGATATATGGCTGAACCAGCACTCCTTCTTCATTCCTTCATCTTCCCTAGGTTAAAGAAGTTAATTAAGCAGATTAAACGGTGTTAACAATGGTTTCACTTGTTTTGGTTGTGTCATATTTATCATATTTTAAGCCAGTCCTCACTTGCCTCTCCAGGAAAATTGTTACATCGGACAATATCCGACGTCTTGTTTTCCCTGACCTGGCCTTCATAGGAACTGCATCCTGCTCCTTGGCCAAAGAAAGAAAGCAACTTGTGACCAAAACTTAGCATTTCACACAATTTATGGAGTTCCAGATGCCTCGTGTACCAAGGTTTGATTTGCAACTACAATACCCATGTCGATGTGGTGTCTTCGTTGTCAACTAGCAGCTTGGCTTTATATTCTTTTAGATCATATGAGTTCCATACTTTTCCAGGTCCGGTAGACCCGGTGGACTCATGACTCACCTCGGTGCCAAGGCTTGCAGCTCAATTTGCCAACAATGCTGACGCTCCCAGCTTCTTGGACTGTGCCAATGCCCCCCCGAAGCTGAAGGATTTGAAATGACTGGAATCATATTGGAATCTAGAATGTAGACTTGGGGGATTGGAGATTGTCATAACGGGTGTGGTTCTCAGATTTGGACATTGGATGCTTAGTCTCCATTAGTTTCATTTAGTTTCCTAGGTGGAGTGCTTCACTCTGACGTCAGTTGCACTGGGTTTGCTGGTCACCTTCAAGACGCAGACTGGATATCAGAGGTTGCTGGTCATGATAGATATGAAAGTCAGCTCTTGCTGAAGTTCAGGGTAGATCATTGCTGGTGGACGATCCTTCCTCATTAATTTATGTGGGTGCTCCGGATGTGAGTATCATTGAATATCTATCTCGAATCTCCACTCAGGGGTTCAGCAATGGAATCAACTCCGACAAGTTTTTCGCATTGGCCCATCTGAAGGTTCACAGAAGGGCGATCTCTGTGGGGCCTTCTGATCAATGTGCAGCTGACACGTGGCTGTCACATTGTTTTCTTGTTGGACACGGGCCGACGGGGCGTGGGCCAGGAGTCGAGGGCTATGGCCAGCCGAGTGATGGCTCGGGTACCTTCTCCGACAGGTGGGGCTCAGTCTCAAGACCAGGACCAGGACGATCACATGATACATGATGATGCAATGATTCAATGATGATCATGAAAACTCTGGTGTATGTATGACAATGTATGACAATGTTTTGTAATTTTGCAAGTAGACATGCTCGGATACTGTGCAATGTGCAATATTTAACTGTTGACGCTTTGCTGGAAGCGGATGAGATGCGGAGGAGTTTGATTGATTTATCCGAAGCTGATCAGGCTCTATGTGCCCAGACGTTCTTGAGGGCAAGATTTATGCGGTCAAACTGATCAGGCGCCCTGTGCCCAGAAGATCCAGAAGGTGCTTGGCCTATGCTTGGCCTTTGGGGATTGCCAGTGAAGACAGAACGAAGCCAAGCTGCAGGACCTTTCCAGTCGTCCTGAAGTATCACCTCACAGAGGATGGCTGCAACCCTCAAATCCTCATCACGCAACCTGAATGCAAGCTGAACATGGGATGATATATGATGGCGCAACATGGCGCAACCGCAATTTTTTTATCCATTTTTCCGAAGATCTTTGGACTCTGACGCTAGAGATGGCGTGATACACAGATATACACAGATATACACAGATATACACAGATATACACAGATATACACAGATATACACAGATTACGCAGTGCTACACAGTGCAACACAGTGCTATACAGTGCTGCTTACATCTTCTGCCAACGTTTCCGATTTCCAAGGGCGCAAACTTCTGACTCTGAGCTGCGGAAGGGGACCACTGCGGCAGCTGGGAGGGAAATTGAGAGCAACAAGTTGTTGGATATTCTTGTAGCATTCGCCGCATCAAGCCATGTTTTTTTGACTCACCGCCTGACGCAGATAATTACATAGTTTCTAAATTCTAAATATACAAATTATGATTTTGAACGAGGACACATCAATATCAAAGAAAACAACAACAACAACAACAACAACAACAACAACAACAGAGAAAGCAGTGGATAGTGGCACGATCAAGTACGCGATAGCGCGCAACGTATCAGCTTACGCGACAATCTACTATTATTGCTTTGCCATGCTTTGCCACTATGCATTCTGCTAGAATATTGGGCTCACTTGACCAATGGTGGACTTCTCGCAGATATAGGGGTTATGAGTTGTCCTGAGGCACTTTGTTTGCTCACCTGATTGCTGCTAAGGCTTTGCGCTGCGAACTGCTGCAGATTTGGAATCCCTTCGATGCGAAGCAAAAGAACTTCACAGATCGTCTCGTTGAGGCCGACTCCTGTAGGGTCGCGTGAGGAAACTACAAAATTACAAAACGTATCAACAGATTCAAAAGAATCAAACTTGCACTTGAGGATCTTGATGGATCTCATTTCATATCATTTCAATTCATTTCATGACTCATTTCCTCATGTCCTCATTCCCGATCATTCCTCCAGTCTGTTCAGGCGGATGTGGCAAATCGACCTCTCTACGTTCTGCATGAGCTGCAGCATACATCTGCCAGTATATTTGCCCAGCCAGCACTAGGAGGCCGATTTGATGAGGATTTGGTGATAAAAAAGGGGTCTCTCCTTTGGCCACTGAGTCGGGACGGATGGGACGGCAGGTCTAGATCCGGTTGCCGCTACGGAAATGGACCGCAGCCTCACAACATTCCACAATGCATCTTGGATATCTTGGATATCTTGGATTACTTTATGATTTCGGATGGATTTGGTATGATTTGGTGTGATGTCGCATTTGCGCATTTGGATGTATTTGTATTTGGTCCCCATTAATTATGTCCCAATCAACGCGCTCATGAGACTTGGAAGAATGTGAGGCTATGCAGGCCCTTCTCCGGTACCTTAGGTGCTAGGTGCCTGTGAGAAGATCTTGCGGACCCCAATCTACACACCATACACTCGCTTCACCAGCCGGTTTTTATTCATGCTTCTTGGACAGCACCGTCCTGGCGAGAAGATCATTCACAATTTGCTGCTGGTTGGTGTGAATCAGTACTATTCATTACTGTTAGATACTGTTAGTAGCAGTATTACATAATATTACAGTTACAATATCTTACAATATATTTTGCATTTGCGATGGTAATTCCAGTATTGCAATGGTATTACAAAATGTATGACAACGGCTAGCGGGCCTTGAATCAACACCAAACCCCCGAGGTGGTGCAATGCCTTGTGCTTGGCTCAGCTTGCAACCGCTGACCTTCTAACGTCCCTCTGGTGCCACTGGATACCACTGGATACCACTGGCGATCCCAGATCAGGACCTTGGCAATGTACCCGGTTGCTGGGCCTCTTCTGACAGTGCCGGTGACCCTGGTGACCAGCTTCTTCATGCTTGGCATCGAGGATACTCTTGGCATTTCATGGATATGCAAACTGATATGCACAAAGACCCTAGAACTTCTTGGCATGCACTTGCATAGAAAGATCAATGCTGCACGGAGGAATGCAGTGTCAAGACGTGCATGAAGATGTGTCAAGCTTTTTGAGCACGATCAGTGGCATAGAACTGTGAGAGGACATTGGTTCAAGGGTGGAACAGCCGTTCAATGTGCTACCTTTGCGGCTAGTCGCAGCTTCCATGAGCATGGCAAGAACTCCTTGCGTTTTCATATGGATACGCCATGTCACGGGTGTAGTCGGGTGTATTATTATTTTGTCTCTTGGATGCTTTGCACATGTACATTCATGCAATGCAACTCTGCCATCCTTTGCGTGAAACCTTTGGGTCTTACAATGTTTCACACAAGCAAGCATGCAGTTCAAAATTGTGATTCAACGAGATTCAACGCAATGCAATGTGGCATTGAGGTGGCAATATTGTCAAACGGTGCCTTGTCTTCTCAGCGCTCATTTTGTTTCTGCTCCAGCTACGAAAGAGATGGGAAACTGGTTGTGCACACGATTTATCACGATTTGGCGAGGTTGAACAATCCTGCATTCAGATCATAAGGCGGCGAATCCATCGACATCGACTCTGTTTGGGGACAGATGAATTCCAGTTCAAGTAGTCATACTGACTGAGTCATACTCCAGTGAATTGAATAAGACTGAAGCATGTCGCTATTATATGAATTATGTTTCACATCGAGTGAATTCTTGCGTTCCCTGTTTTGGACACTGCGCTCTCGCTCTCCAAATGAGCTCTTTTTGCAGGCATAGCGACATGTTGGAGCAGGTTGAGGATTCAGTGGGCGAGGACATGGATGACTTCAACTGGGATGCAGCATGGCTTTATTCAGGAAATCTCTTCTCACTCTCATGTTTTCCTGTATGTTACTGTGGTTTTGGCATGCTTTTGCCAGTTTTCTTGAGTCATAGAAATCTCTTCACCTGAGGTGGACAACTTGGGGCAACTCGGCATGTCTTGTCACATCTTGTCACATCTTGTCACATCTTGTCACATCTTGTCATGATTGGAGGAATCTCCGGGAAAAGTCGAGACATTCTAGATATTTCTAGATTCTAATGATTCTAGCAGATTCTAGCCCTTCATTTCAGTTGATTTCTGCACATTGCATCCATCCAACCATATCCAACCAGTTCACCTTTCGCAACGGAGATCCCCTGCCGATCCCAGCTGGCAGAGGTCCTATGTGGATCCACTTTCCCACAAGAAATGATTTTGAAGACACGCTGCCGTCGTAGTTTGTTGGCCAAAGCCAAAGATGCTGGGAGGCCAACTCTCAAAAATAGCACCGATGAGCACGGTGAAAAAGAAGGACCATGGCATTCTTCGACATTCAATGCATGGCCAATTCGCAAACCAATGCATCTTACTTACAGGTGAGCCAAATCGAGGAACAATTATATAATGACTCCAAAGGCCAATGACTCTCTCACTTCCCGATACTGATGATATCTGATCATACTGTGACTTAGGCATTCATTGCGCGATATACTTGTCTTTTATCTTTTTGCCGCGGTCAGATAAAATTTGCAGCCAAGTCAGTCAAATTTGTCGCTACAGATTGTGTGCGCTGGCAACTTTCAAACGAACATGACAGATAAGTAGGCCATAAGTAGAGAGATATGTTATGATATGTTTAGATATTTGAATTACCCGTTTCAACCTGCACCCGCATCACATCGTGCATGATCCCACTTACACGAGCCCGAGCTTTCCCAAGGTGCCAGCAGCTGCTAAGTCATTTTTGAGCGGCCTCCCACTCAGTGAATACCACCCTGGAAGTTTCAGTGCCAAGTTGTTGTGAAAGGACTAGGAAGAAGAGAACTCCATGACATTTGCCACGCATTACTACACCACTGTAAGTCCATCTTCAAAAAATCCAAATGCACACGCGGCTGTGTGCTGATGTGGTGCGCTGCAGTTCTGGGATTTCCATTGCCGGAAAAACAGGTCTTTAGCTCAGTGATATTCAGCCATCGCTGAGCGATCCCCCAGTGTTTTAGAGCCTACGTTCCAGTGGTAGCCTGCCAAAGGCGCACGCTGAACTCGTGTCGTGTTGCCGATGTTCCCCCTTCTTGTCCGCCTCGGAACTCAGCACACTTTGCAACGCATGGGATTTGATGGGATTGCTGGTGATGGGTGGGTGAGAATTCTCAGATTGCACATTGCCGTTCCGGTGCAAGAGGATGCCAGAAGTGTTTTTGAGACAAACAGGCGTCGAGTGTACTCAAGCAATCCCTACAATCAGGAATGAATTGCTTATAGCAACACACACAATCACGCACATATAATAATATAATTAATAATATAATATATATATATATATATATATATTGTACTGTATGTATATATATATCTTTAACGTATACATATATGATATATGTATATATATATTCATAAATAATGTATGTAATTATATATATAATATACATATAGAATAGCATTATGCTGCATGGCTCATGGATATCCAAGACTCCAAGGAGCTCAAGGTAGACTCCGTGGGACGAGCTGGAGACCAAGAGCCACTGTGTGCTTCACCGGTAGACGAACAGGTTGCTATGGACAATCTTCCCTTTTTTGTAGGTAAATATAGGATATTAGGATATATTAGGATAATACAGTATACAGGATAGGATAATGGATAATAATCATGGATAATATAGGTTAATAATCGAACTCAATGGGCCACTTTCCAGGAAGCTTTGTTAGTTTACGTTACTTTACTGGGGGTAAGCATCAAAAAAGGTGATTTAATCATGGAAAGCGATAAGGTGAACTACATAAAGTGATAACGTTATTTGATGGTGAAGTTGAAAGGTGTTGTTGTTTTTCGCAGCCACTTGGGATTGTATAGTAACCTCGTATGCATTGTTTAGTATTCGTCGGAGAAGAACCAAGGGGATCCCAAAAGACTTAGAGGCGCTCCCAAAAGGCTTAGAGTACGCACTTCTGACCACAGAACTTGCTGCCAAAACCTGTCTTGACACAGGCTCTGGAAAGCAGAGACTGTGCTTGAGAACCAACCTTTCACACATTTCCTGATTTTACCAGATGAAATTATCGATACCCAAATCGATAACGTAGCGATAACCAAAAAGTGCCAAAAGGGGCCCCGGGCAGCCAGAGACCCAATCCATCCCTGGAGTGGCGCATTTCAATTTTGCGTCAAGTCTTGAAATATCTACTTGGCGTGGCCCAGTTTGGCCTTGAAAACTATCATAAGATAGTTTTTTTAACGAACCAAAGAGATGAACAGAACCTGCAGAAGCAGAAGCTGCGCAACGGTGCCAAAACCAAGCTGTTCTGAGAGAAGTTCTTCCGCACTTTGAAGACAAATCAATAGCCGTTGTTTGACATGCTACAAACCATGTAAAGCGATATAGCGAACTACCATGAACTTCCTAAAACGATAACTTTTGCTCATGACAGCCTTTTGTGGCCCTTAGTTTTGTTCCTTGCTCAAATTTTTGCATCTAAGACTGCTTGGCGGAATTTGGCAAAATGCAGCACCCTCTGCCGCAGAATGTGTAACAGTCAGACAGCCTTTTCCGGGCCTTCGAATGTTCCATTGCAGCTTGCACGTGTGACAACTGATGATCATATTGTTTTTTTGCCAGATGACAATTGCAAGTGTACAGTACTTTTTTTTGGGGAATGATGTTAACCAGTTCATCGGCTGTGATTTGAAATTTTGGTTGAGGATTTCATAATTTGTTGAAGGGACTTGAATTTCAGTTTGGCCCCGGGAAGAGGAGTCCTGCCAAATCTGCCAAACTCATCCGCTTCTGCTTCAAGGTGATCGATATATCACCACAAATCTGCGATCTAAGTCTTGCCCTCAGATTGGCATGGGTTTTCCTTGATTGGAGAGCAACTGTTTTGAAACTGCCTTAGGCCGTAGCAATCATATGGTAGTGATAGTTGCAATGACACTCTTTATTATTCCATAGGGATATGATCATATATGATCGGCATGAAATTGATCATGATGTTGGCTTAGTTGTCTAGCTCGGCATGCGAGGTTGCTCACACTAGTGCTATACTGCTATACGTTAGTTTTGTACAATCCGCCATTTGGTGTTTGAACAGAGAATTCGGATTGAAGTCAGGATGAACGAATCAAATGGAAGGAACCATCATCAATTTGAGATCATTTGAGATTTCTTCGGGCAGTGAGATGTTTCAGGAGGAAAACTTGACCAACTTGGCCATTTTACGCATTTTCAGGTTTGACTAGCATTCCATGGGTCAGCAAGAAAGAGGCCCACAAACCGGGGAGGACAGGAGAAAAGATCTGATTTTAATCTGACAGTGGTAGACAGCAGGATGTTGGATGGCGCTAGGCTTTTGTGTCATGATCATTGTCAGTTCTGTGGAGGGTACCCTGCCTGATCCAGGTTGCTGTCCCGACCAAAACTTGGAAGCAGGTCATACGAGAGCAGAAACGCAGGCGAACGCGTATGCAAGAAAATGAAACGGCCATGATACAAAGATTAAAGAAACGCGTTCGTGGCAAACAAAGAATTGACTTTGTTTGATCTATCCTTTCGCCTTAGCAAAAGATGGCTGCAGCGTGTTCAGGACCTGTGTGAAGAACTTGCTGTTTTAGCTTGGCAGTTGGCAGTTGGCACTAATTCCAGTCATGTTTGCTTTTGATCAGAAAGCCGTTGCTCTTTCTGATCCAAACCAAACAATACATGCAAGTCATTCACCGGCCTTGTGATGGCCTGCGCGAACAGTTGATCAATTGGTTGTTTTGTGTCCGTAGCCTAGCTGGCTCACACGCTTCGAAGTAGTGACAATTGCATATGGCCCATATGGCTCTTCACCATCAAGGCTATAGAGTAGACTGAGTAGACTACAAATGAACATGGTCAAGTGATGTCAAGATATGTCAAGCGGGACGATAAGTCACAAATCCAATGCAAAACTAAGCAATCCTCTGCCATTTTTTATGTGAAGAGGAGTCTGGTAGCATGAACATGCATGAACATTGCAAACTTCAGGGGTTATTGCCTCTCCCTGGTATGAGTCGGTGCATACCTCAAAGATCCTCAAAGAAGGTGCTTTTCAGGTTTTTCTTTCGTGGCTGTATAGGGCGGGGGAGCACACGTAAAAGTGTGTACAGATTACATTATTTTTTTTTTAAAAAAAAAATATCATTATATAATTTGTATACAGATGTTCGTGTGTGTGTGATGATATGTGTGATGGATGTCACTTGTTTGCAGGACGCGGGTTCCAATGCCAAGGATTTGGGATAATTTTAAGCTGGTGGCTACGATATTGACAAAGAAAATTTATGCCAATTGATTTTTTCAAAAAAATATCATATTCACCCCGCTTCGCGTGGGGTGGCCGCCCACACCGCAGGTTTATTTCGGTCCGTGAGAGGGGCTAAGGGTGGTTTTCCCCTGTGAGGGAATTTTCACTTTTCCCCCCCGTGGGGGCTCCCCAAGCTAGGGAATTTTCACTTTTCCCCCCCGTGGGGGCTCCCCAAGCTAGGGAATTTTCACTTTTCCCCCCCGTGGGGGCTTCCCAA
>Ga0126342_10007005_pt1 | contig 20082 bp, 19 predicted proteins | sample Cyp1metagenome_FD_92528 | JGI IMG/M metagenome (GOLD analysis project Ga0126342, IMG submission 92528) | Coral microbial communities from Lord Howe Island, Old Settlement Bay, Australia - Cyphastrea 1 metagenome | ecosystem: Host-associated > Invertebrates > Cnidaria > Coral ...
AACAAAAACCTTCCTCGGTGAACGTTGGGTTCTGCCAACTTGTAAGAAGGGCACCTTGGGGACGCCGTTCTGTAGCTACAAAATGGGGCTCCCAACCCCTCGGGTCCAATCTGAACGGGGATATATATACGTATACATACTACATATATATATATATATGTATACATACTACATATATATATATATATATACATACAGTATATTGATGAGGATTGATGGGAAACTAATGGCGATATAAATTGAAATGGGATAGAATAGGGATACTTTTGATGCTTTCTTGGGGATTAATGGGTATATAATGTTTTTTTTCAATATTTTTAAATAGGGGTACTGATTAACTAAATGGCGGGTGACCATGATCCACCTCCATGATCTCCTGTGATCATATCAAAAACCCCACTGACCTCCCACAAAGGAATAGATGCAACGCTAAACTAGGGTTTTCTGGGGGGTGGTATTTCATCTTGGGGGAATCCCTTCATAATGGGGAAGTGATGGGAAGAAGGGAAAAAGTTGAAGGATAGAGCTCGGCTTGGGGGGATTGCATTGGGAAGACTTGATCAAGGGATGACTTGTTTTTTGTAGCTGGAAATGTGTGGCGGTGTCAAAGCTCGACATGGTTTTGGTCGGTGGCGTATGTATACTTGAGATCGCTCTTCTTGCTGCCTATGAGAGGGGAGTTCTGAGAGATTCTCGAACTTTGGCCGAATGGTACATTCAAATGCGTTTCTGCCAGCAAGTGGTATCCCAAACACGAATGATTTCTTCGTGTGTCATCTTTAGCCGACAGCCATTGACCTCCAAATTTCTTGACTCCAAGATTGGATAGTTCGGATAGTTCATTGCCATAGAGTACCTTAAAGTGCTTGCCACAAGGAGCTTCCCAAGTTGAAAGCTGAGCTGAAGCAGCGACTGGCTTGCAAGGCTTGACTGGGAACCCTATGCCTTATATATTCTGATCAAACGTGATGCCTGTTTTCCACATGTTCAGATCAGCAGTGGCTGCAAAGCCCCTGCTGGTTGTTGATTGTATCAGATTATACTACCCAATATGTGCGGGATTATGATGATTATGGGAAACCCATTGACCAACAAGTATAAAGGGCGACAGAGGGTTTTGAACAGTGCTCAAATGCTGTGCGGGATGCTTGGACCAGTTGCTATGATTTTCATGTCCTCAAACCATAGAGAAGCTGGTTGAATTCATTAAGTCGTGAAGATCTGTCAAAGGTTTTTGTGATATCACAACCTTCCCCGGCTGATGTCTTAGCTCTATGGCAGTGCCCCTGTGCAGGCGGAATATCATCTTCAGAGGAGGAAGAGGCGAAGCTCTCATGGCAAGGCACGGCTCTTTTTCCCTGCGCAATCTACAGCACAACCCAGGCCAGAAGATGGATTTCCACGGCAGAGAGACACTTCCCAGAGCAGGTGGGGACTGGCATAAGCAATTTGGAGTCAAGCAAGTTGTGACCAGTTTGCTCCCTGAGACTGGTCGCCCCATTTGTGATTCACTGGATCCATGAGCAGTGGCTGCAAAAGCCCTGATAATTACAGGTTGTCATGCCGGTCATGCTATCCGATATCCAATCTATTGGGGATTATTGGGGATTATCACCGTCCATGAACTGGGGATCCCTATTAACCAGCCGGTCTAATGAGTTTATTTATTCTCTCTCAGATTTTTTGTTTGTCCTTTGCTTGGCAGGTCCGCAATCTGGAAGCAGAGTTGAACGAGGTCAGCCCAATAAAGTCCGCACAAAGTTACACGCGGTCTGGCAAGTGGGGTCTAAGAAGTCGCATTGCGAGGATGAGCTAAGATTTGGATGAAGCATGAAGATAGATGAAGATAGCATCTAATTTGCTGATGGAGATATCTGAGATATCCCACTTTCAATTCATTTTGTTGCAACTTATGTGTTAAGGTTGCGGGATCATATGGATCATCCCACTACCATCAGTGTGTAGGCCAGGGAGACAAATGCGCTGCTCGGCCGAAAGTGCTTCGCAAGCTACCAGGCAAGTGGCTGCGCAAGGGGTCAAAAGTGTCTGGTACTGGGCTGCAGTGAGTGGTGGATGAGGTTGATCATTCTGAGATCAGGACTGTAGATCCATGGTACATTCTTTTCTTACTATATACACACAGAATATAGGAATATATGTATAGCGTATAAATTACTGTATAAACGTATAAACAGCTAAAACAGACCTGATCTGGTCTCAGGCTGCGGCACATGCTCAAGGGACTTCTCGCCAGTCACAAGCGCAGTTGCTGCAACTCCAACAGGTGCAGCTGTGGTGTCTGGGCTGAAACCTGTCTCATTGTTTTGTCCGTAGAAAACGGATGGTTAAAAAACGACCAGCCATTTGTGGGTCAATTGCTACCCCAAACCTTGAGGCATACCCAGATCTATCTTGGGCGCACCAGGAGCTGCAGTGGCTTCGCACAGAGCGGTCACGGCTTCAACAGGCCTGAAGGAAGAACTAATGGGTTTTCTGCAAAAAAAAAACATATTTCTTCCCCTTGACTCAAGACATGCTGATGATTCATCACACTTCAATTGCTGTGGCACTATCTGCAACCATTGGTATTTCTTCCCCTTGGACTTTCTCCGCTGCCATTGGCTCCTGGGGATTTTAGCCCGTGGGAGTGACGAAGAATGAGCGTGCAGGCACCAGGACAAGCTGCAGGGAGGTTCAAGTTCCGTGTGAAATGATGGGAGCAGTGCCCCAAGCCCTCACTGGTTGATTCTTATATTTATGGTTTATTTATGGGATTTTATGGGTTATGGGTTATTTTTTCTATTTCTCTTGGCGAATTAGTCTCACCTGTGGGAATCCAATCAACAGTTCTTGGTCCAACATTCCATGGCAGGCTGGAACTGGAGGAATCCCTTTGGACAGCAACACAAATGATACGCGGTGGCCTCAAGGATGGACTTCCGACGGAAACCTCTCTCCCAGATTTTCCCATGAAAAGTTGGGAATTCCTAGACAAATCATGTTCCATTACCATGAAGCCATAGATGCCATAGGGTGTTTGCAAAGATTGGGAGAGGTCACCAGCCTTGGCACTGAGGCTGAGCGCTCTCACAAACAAAGAGGCTCATTTCGAGGCGGTTCTGATTGCCCTGAGGCCAGCCCACTGGAAACTGGAAATCAGCTGCCTTGAAGTTGTTAAATCTGTAGCTGGCGTGTTAGCTCGTTTCTTTCAATCGCTTTTAACATCTTCGAACCAACACAGATTGGGTTTGAATCGCTTTAACATCACCAAAGCAACTGCTGTGTCACTTTCCCGTGGGTTGCGTCCAGGTTGGTGAGCTCCAAAGCTGAGCTGTTGGGAAACCACCAGGGCTTAGCTGAGGTGGTCTCCGCACATTTGGCCAATAAGAAGCCTGAGGCACTTCTGCGTGGTGATGAGGTGATTGGGGTATTTACTGGGATTATGTAACTGGCAGAGAATATGATAGAATGGATATCTGAATAACTATTATAGTCATAGTATTCTGGATATCTGAAGTATTACTTGTGTAGTCTATGGGGATGGATACTTATAACCAACCCAGCAAATATGTTTTGCCGCAAAAATTGGGCATTTTGGGCCCGCAAGTTTGACTCTTTGTGACTGCAGGTCGTTGCAGCTGCAGTACGGTCACTGGGCAGTCTAGGCGCCGGACACTTGCAGTTGAAAGATACATGAATGGATTTGTCATGATTTGTCTGAAAATGGGGTCTCCGAAAAGTTCATGATGAATCAGTGAGTCATCATTTTCCCCGTCAAATTGCAAAAAATCTGGGGTATTCCCCAGTTTCAGCATGTTTCAGCCACGGTGTCGTCCGTTTCAGCAGCCGTTACTGACAGGTGACGTGGGTGCTCGTTACGCGGATCATGTTGCTGCAGTGATTCGGTGGCCAAATGCCAGTGTACGGCTTGCTGCTGTGGAGGCGGGTGATCTGGCCGTGGCTGGGTGCATTCCATAAATGGACACCATTTTTGGGTATTCCAACAATAAACCTCGATGGGGGATAGTATCAGTCTATATATATATTATAATATATATATAATATATATATATTATGTATATTGATGCATCATTTTGTAATTGAGTTGGTTTCGCATCAGCGCCTCCCTGAGACTCTTGGGCGATTTGGTCGAGCTGCTGCGAGGCGTCCGCCGGGTGGGAGCTCAGGGTTGCATCATAGGGATGAAAATGATTAACTCATTAAAGTCTGGGGTACCACATTTTCAGAAACATCCAAAATGCATGTTCTTGTATGTTTGCGTTCTTTTCCAGAGAACGACATGACATTTGATGCGTAGCCATGATGGCCCAAGACTTTCTTGGGCTGACGTGCTCAGAGGTCTGAAGCCCAGTCATGGATAGCTGAAGGGCATCTAGAAACGTCAAAAACATTGCAAGATCAGAGCCATTGGATCATTGGACCCAAACTTTCACTCAATTGCACTCCAGGGCCAATTTCTTTTGAGATCTTCTGTCTGAGGCAGGTTGGTTTTCCGAGTGATGTTCGATTTCGGCAATTTGGACGACATCGATGAGAATGCCCATGCCTCAGAAAAGTCAACCGCTAACATGTGCACCTGACAAACTGCTTGCAGAGGCTGCGACCCCAGAATGGATGTGCCTTGGCCAGAATGATAAAACACAATGAAATTCGCCAATTGAAAACCATTGAAAACTCATACAGTACAAAATGCCTGAACAGCCTGAATCACAGGGCAATTTTCTGGAACTAAGACAAGGTGCAAGGCAATGAGTCACATTCTACTTCTGCGGTATGAAATATCAGCAACAAAGCACCGATGGCATTTCCTTCTGTAGAAACAATGGTGAGGAAATGGCGAGGAGTGCCACAGTGGCAGCGAGCCGCTGACGAGTGTGAGTGCATCCTGGAAGATCGAGAGGAAACCTTTGCAGCACCCGACATGCCACAGGACCCGACGACTGTTTGGCGCAAAGATCACCAATGAATTGAAACCAAAACAGCGACATTGCTGTTTTGGAAAAACATCATGTCACATATGTTACCGGATTCATTCACTTGCAACAGTTCATTTGAAGTGCAGCTGCTAAGTCACAAGGAGTGAGTGTGGTATGATTCTCCAAGTCTCTGCCGCGGATCCAAAGAGCTTTCGTGATCGTTCACCATCGCCAGGAAGACTTTGCCTTTCTGCCGGTGGAGGTTCCACCTCTACCTTCGACGGCCTTTGATCCACTGGCCCTGACAGATGAGACGGCAGATGCGGTTGAGGGCAATCTGTCAGCGCTCAACGGGCAGGCATCATGGCATTCAAGTGATGGGTTGGAGTTTTTTTTTCCAATTTTTTGAGACCAGTGGATTTCATTTGTTTCATATGGATTCATATGGTTTCATGCTGTTTTTCACCTTCGAGAGTGTTGATTCTGCTTCATGGAGGTCATCGTGAATTTCGCCACCAGTGCAGTTGAAGAGTTCATGATCGCCAAGCGGGAACGAGAAGAGTACAAGGCTTTGGCAAAACCCGCTTTGGAAATTCAATCTGTCTTAATCTGTCTTGCAAATGTTGGCTTGAAAGGGTGCCTTCATTGGATCTTAGGCCCTGAGGGGACCATCAAGTTGCTTTTGCAATGGCCTATTTTTGAGTCCAACCTATCTTGAGTATTCTTTAGCAAACAGTCTATCACTATGTCCCTGATCGACGCAACTCGACTAATTTGCAGCGATTTATATAAGTTTGTCTGAAAATTATGGGACTCATCCCGAATACAGTGGTCTATCATCATTTTCCCTATTAAATGGCCATAACTTGGCGGTAAAATCCCCCATTTTCAGACACTATCCCATCATATCGCGGACTTATCAAGGCCTACATCGACCACTTGCATCAGCAGCGCTTACAATACCTCGACACGAAGAAGAAGGATAAGTTGGAGAAGCGTGGTCTCAACGCCAAGGACAAAAGAGGGTTCTATGGGTTCTATGGGTCTTGTATTGCTATTTGATGCTATTTGTGGGAGCTACGATGCTGTAAAACCTGATAAAACTGACAAAAAAGGCCGTGGAAGATGGGTTTTATGCTCAAACTGCCCCTGGCACTGATCTTGGCCAGGAAAAAAATGACGCGCCGTGCCGGACTCAACATGACTGATGGATATTGATGGGATGCGTAGATGGGAGTTGATGGTCCTGAAATCTTCACACAGAGACGCTGATTATCACTGAGATATTGATTATATATATAATTATATATATATATATATACACCCATGTATATATATATATTATACAGTATTGAACAGTGTATATCCTGTATACCGACTGAAGTTTGCCAGGAACATGTTCGCATGGATCTTCCTGGATACATTGAATCCAGAGTCTTTGTGTTTGTACTTGTATGTATAGACATATGTATAATACAATATTATATAGAGTTATGATATGTACACACACACACACCATGTCCTGAAACTCAAGGTTGTGGTTTTGACAGTTCATTTGAGCTCATCGCCCAGGGCTTTGGACCGCAAACCCTTCGCATGGAGAGAGCTGCGCAGTGTCCTTACTTCGAGTGTAAACCCGATGCCAAAGGACACGGGGCTTCCGTATGGAACGGCGTCCAGATGAAGATTTGGAAAGGGGCCAAATTTCTCCTACCAAAGTTGCACCACATTGCAACAATCAACAATTATGCTGGCTTTCAAGATTTCCGCACATTTGTAGCCAAATCCTCTTTGGCACCTTCGCCATCAATGAAATCATGTCGCATTTTTCAGCCACTCGGAGAGTTTCAAATTTGAGGATGCTGGTGTCATCAGGTGTCATCAGGTCAAGAGTCAGATATTGATTGTTTCCAGTGAACCTTCCAAAACAAATAGTTCACAGTAGATCGTCATATATAGTCATAGACAGTAGACCATCCATGATATGCCGGTGCCAGCCGTGCCTTTGATCCAAAAATTGGCAGGATGGCTGGATGGCCGAGACTGTGCTTACGGCATCTCGAAAGATGACTCGTTCATTAGTACCGGTGGCCACAGGCCAGCGGCCAGTGCCGTTCGTTAGTCTCCTTGGCTAATCGTGCCCTTTCTCCTAGTTTTTTCCCTTTGGGCAACTCGCGGGGTTTCCATGTCTCCTTCTTTGTGCCTTAGATTCCTTGTCACAGCAACCGAAGACCGAAGCGGCATGCTTTCCCAAGTCTAAGATTTTTTCTCCTGTGAAGCTCAGTCACAAACTTTCATCAACCAGATATAACCAGATACTCAGACACAGACCCTCAAAACCTACGTTTTTAAAAACCCCTAGCTGCAAGACGAGCTTCGAGGTCTTTGATGGAATCTGTGTTGACCTGGATATTCCCCAAACATGGCCTCAGTAGGCCTCAGTATGCCTCAGTAGTTTTATTAAATATAGACATAATATAGATCTTTTTGTTTTTTCTTCAGCAATGTATCGCCTTCATTATTTCCAATATACCTCTCATATCCTCTCATAGCTACTGCATTTTTTCGAGGTTCAATTGGAGCGCAGGCCCTTGACCCACAGCCCCATGTTTTCCCGGCAGGTGCCATGCTGCCGCCTTCCATGCTGATGCACATGTTGGTGAGTTTGGGCTCGCAGGTGCGACCTGAGCCTCCAGGACGCTGGGGACGGAATGCTGCGCCACTTGGTTCGCATGGCAATCGATTGGGAGTTGGCTGCGCTGGTTCACTTGCAAGGTTTTTTTCTTTTCTCCAGAAGCTTATCAAAGGCTTATTAGGTTTGAAGGAGATCAAAACTCAACAGTTGGCAGTTTCGTGCTGAAACCAGGCCCACCTGCCTGATACTAAGGAAACACGTTGCGATAAGCGATGTCTTTTTCCCCACTGGGATGGTCCTCAGCGATGCAGCTGACATCATTGGTGGAAAGAAGGAGGCTCCAACGTTGGTCCATTTGGTTGCGATGTCAGTGAACAAGGAGAATGGAGACCTGGAAGGCAACTTAGACAAGGATTGCGAGCTTTCTGGTGCTCACAAGATGATCAAGATGATGATGGCAATGATTAGGGTGGTGACGAGGGACATGGTTTTTGCTGGTGTTCAGGATTTGTCGCTATGACTATTGATGATATTTAGTATGACTGACGATTGATCACAATAAATCAAATCTTACTGATTTCATTGCTTCCACCAAGGCAAGCACCTGCTTGATAACATCAAGCTGCCATCGCCCGCAAGTTATCCGTCCATCAAACCGCGGTACTCGATTAAGAGATAAGGTGGTGGAGGATTCTGTACAGCTGTTGCGCTTCGTGTCCCTCTGACTCCTAGTTGAGTTTATTTAATTTCTATTACATTAAACTGCCTGAACTCTACCGGGCAATAGAAAGGCCTTGGAATCAGCTTTATTTTTTTTGCATTCAATTTCTACATTTACAACTTGTCCTGAGTTGGCTGCGCTACAGTGCCAGAGCCAAGCTGACTGCAAAGACACAGTCCAGTCAGGGGATTTGGAGCAGCATGCATCTTCCAATTCTGATAGAGTCTGATAGAGGTGCAATGACAAGATGCAACATATTCATATTGGTATATTTGGAAATGTAAACCTCCGAGTGACGTTTGCGAATGGTGATGATCGTGTGTACGAATCATTGTTGTATCATTTCAAGAGTTGTGTGCGGACTTGCTGACGAGAAAGTGGCTGCAAGTTGCTGGTTGGACATACCTGTTGGCAAATATATTCGATGAGGTTGAGTGAACTACCAGAATAGCACATGTGAACCATGAATCCTTGAACTATCTTGAACTTTGGGAATTGGGAGCCAACCTCAGGCTGCATGTCAATCATGTTTGGGGCATCTCGCTTCCAGAATGCTGTGCAGTGCAGCTGGGGCGGATTCACCGCATGTCTGCAGGCATGCGAGTAAGCTTGTGAAAGTTGCTTCTGATCCAAAACTTCAGGACCTGGTACCTGGTGCTATGAAATGAAGTCTTGATTGTACCAAGATCATGAGCGGATTGTGGGGTTTCAAAAGTGATGGGACGTTTCATGCTAAGACACTACCCCTTGGTAGATGACGCTATGCAAACTCGTCATGAAGACATTTGGTGGGTAGCCTTACCATGAAGACATTTGGTGCCCCATGATTGTACCATATGATATTACATGGATCCTTACGGAAATTCTCCAACATTTGAAGCACTTTTTTTCCACACAGCAGGATGATGATCTGAAAGTAGCTGCGGTTGCTGCCTTGGGCAAGGCTCGCCGTTTGCTGCCATTTATACGTAAAGTAAGATGTAGCGCCAGTGTTTGAAATTCCCAGGACTATATATCAAGTTTGTAAGCCCCCCAAAAGGGGTTTTGGGTGTCACGCACTATCAATTTTGAGCGAAAAAGTTTCTCAAATTCATTTGTTGCAAACATGACAAACCAATAACAAACATTCCATACATTGCATCACATTACAAACATTATTGCACACATGAGTACCAACCACCATTATTCCCACTAAAATCATCCCAATGACACCCATGGGATTTCCACCGCCAGGTGGGTGGCGACATCACCCAGGTGCCCTCTGTAGCTTCTTTGCTCTCGGACAAGTCCCCCTATGTCCAAGGTGCCTGGACAGCAAGATCTACCCTCTGGTAATTTCGTCGCAGTTTGCGAACCGGAAAAACACATCTTTTTAAAATGTAAACCATCAAACTAAACGGGCCATTTTCATCCATTTTCCATAGCTATGCTAGATTACCAGAGGGTACCAAGGCTGGTGCATGATTGTGATGTTTGGGTTCTCTTGGGGGACTGCACTCAAATTGCATGTGGCGGCGGAAGTGGATTTTGTCTGAGGTGCTGCTTGCTTAACCCTAACCAGTTCCTGTGCTGCAGTGAGAGGTAAGAGTTGTGGGTATTGATCCCAGTGGGGCAAACTCAAAGGTACCGTAAAATCCAGAAATATTCGCGTGGAACGGCTGATACAAAAGGAAATCAACAGAGAATCAACCACATCAACGAATCCTTGGTTCTCGGAACATCTGCCCTGCAAGATGCTAAACTGCAATTGAGTTGTTGTTTTTTTTCATGGATCCATGCATATCCATACCGAATCCATACCTTGATTTCGCAGCTGACGATCGTCCCCAGGCCTGGGTCCATTTGCAGAGGAACACGCTCAAAGTATAGCGGAAAAGCTGCAGCAGGAGCGACAGTTGGACAGTGAGAAGTGGTTTACTCCTAGCATCTCATAGTAAACACATAATATGTAAACATGTTGAAACCTCATTTTCCCCAGAAATGGCATCACCTGTGCCACTGTGCAAGATGGATTAATTAAATTATATATATATGGTTACCGTATAGATCAAGCCCACTGATTGCGGCATGGTCATCAGTCCATGAATGAGGCTTTATATACCCATTATGTTTGGATTTCCATTGTGGGATGGACGACGATTCTACGCACGTACAATGTTACAATAATTTTGACCATGGCACAAATGGCCATAAATTGACATATCCCCCAGTTTTGATGGTTGGAACATCCTGATGAGTCGAGAACTTTGAGTTTTAAGGATGATTGCATCTGTAGGATGAGACGCGATTGGCAGCAGCGACTGCTTTGGCAAAGCTGCCAGCTGGTTCTGCCAAGCCATTTGTGAAAGATATTGTGTCGAAGGCCCGGCAGTTCCAGCAGACAATGCCCAAAGCTGGCCCCTTTCTCTTTCATTGACCAATCCATCCCTTATCCGGGTTTTGCTTGCTAACCTCATTAGTTTCAATTAAGTTATACAAATTAGATGACCATCACCCAGTGGACTCATTTTGAATGGGGCATGGCTTTTGTTTGTGCAGATGTACAGTAGTCTTCGGGTTAGGTGCAGATAGTTGAAGGATTGGAACAATAAAACCCAAGTCAAGTGCTGCGTTGGACAACGAGGTCTGTGATCAAATGAGGTCATGGAATGCAAAAGGAGGTAGGGTCCGGCTCTCCTTTTGGAGTAACTCTTAAATAATTCCGATATTTTCCATATTCAAATGGCCATAAAAGGGCCGCTTCGCAGGCTCTCTGCGACGTGGATCCCGAGACTCGGGAGGCGGCTCTGGAGGTCTTGTCCAAGGCGGATGTGGATTATGTCCTGGCAGAATGCGCAGGACGTTGTGGGAGTTACCAGGGAGCATCCCATCCCCTGAATGGTTAATACATGTTAATACCACCCACATGGCCCCCCAAAATGGATCCAGTACTCAACCAAGGTTCGTGGAAGGTTGTTCAATATTAGATTAGGGGGAAGGGTTGAGGGAAGCAGATTCTTTGGCCGCACAACTTGAGAATGGAATGATGTGGATAGGTATTGAAGTTTGAAATGTGATTTGGTGATTTGTGTTCAATTCCTGACAGTCAGGTGGGATTTTGCTGACCTGGCAAGGGTTTCCTGCCAATCAGGACTCCTGACAGAAATGCTGAAGCATGAACATCCTGGCGTGCTGCTCCCAGGGGCCATACTTCAAGATGTGCTATGCTGCAAAGCATGCAGTAAAGGATTTGACTGTGTCGCATGTACTGCAACAGTCAGAGGACTCAGTTTTCACGCTTGTTAATAGAGCGAATCAACAACTGGTGCGGATATTCTCATGCTCCTGCGACGGCCCGCAAGGTTCGTGCATGTGTGGCTCTCTGTTTTTCACGCTTCGGCGAAAAGGCTGGTTGCTTCAGTGCATCCTCCAATGCTGACCCTAAACGAATGAGCCGACTCCATTAATAATATTGCGGGAAACTGACACTACAAGTGTTGCTGATATTTTGGATGGACAGTCAAACATTGACCCCACATTCTAGGTGTTGGCCTGCCCAAACAGCGATTAATCGTTGACTGTAGTGATAGTTTTCCATCCCCATCATGCACATTCATGCACCGGGCCAGGCGGTTGCAGCTGCTGGAGAGATTGCGAAGCTGTTGGAAGACTCGGAAGAGGTCAGGCAGTTGCACCCTGACCACTTTGGACTTGTTTGAACCACATTGGGCCCCGATGGGATCAAAGGTATTTGTAGCTACAGCATTGCCTACCAGTTACCATAACTGGGGCTTTAGGCTCAGTTGTTAAGTGACAGGGGCCTATCATTGCATGGCAGGGGCCTATGATTAATTATGATTGTAGTCTTTCACTCCAGCTTCGAAATCTGGGAGTGTCTGGATTTGATGTTGATGTGGTTGTTGATGTTGATGTGTTTGTCACGGCGATCTGAGGGATTTTGATCATGGACCAGCAAATGCTATGGCAGGATTTGGCTTGGCTCCCGCTGCATTTGGGTTCGGAGCCCAACAAGACCGGAGCACCCCCCGGGTCTGAATAGCCTGGGATCACCTGCTTCAAGTATAGCATGTTCTTCATGGTTTTTCATGCAGCTTTGAGGACTCTTTGCTTTTGTGAGCTCCAACAACTCAAAGATGGTGGCCAACATTCCGCTTTCACTATCAAGCATCCAATTTCATTCTTCCAACTCATGCTTTGCTGCCAAGACCGTCCAGTCTTGCGGTTGAATTGCATCATGATTGTCATAATTGTTGTTGTTGTTGTTGTTGTTGTTGTTGTTGTTGTTGTTGTTGTTGTTGTGGTTGTTGTCGTCGTTGTCGTCGTCGTCGTCGTCGTCGTCATAATTGTCACAATTGTCATAGTTGTCATAATTGTCATAATTGTCATAATTGTCATAATTGGCATAAGTGTCATAATTTTCATAATTGTCATAATTGTCATAATTGTCATAATTGTCACAATTGTCATACTTGTCATAATTGTTATAATTGTCATAATTGTCATAATTGTCATAATTGTCATAATTGTCATAATTGTGATAATTGTGATAATTGTCACAATTGTCATAATTGTCATAATTGTTATTGTTGTTGTTGTTGTGGTTGTTGTCGTCGTTGTCGTCGTCGTCGTCGTCGTCATAATTGTCACAATTGTCATAGTTGTCATAATTGTCATAATTGTCATAATTGTCATAATTGTCATAATTGGCATAAGTGTCATAATTGTCATAATTGTCACAATTGTCATACTTGTCATAATTGTCATAATTGTTATAATTGTCATAATTGTCATAATTGTCATAATTGTCATAATTGTGATAATTGCGATAATTGTCACAATTGTCATAATTGTCATTGTTGTTGTTGTTGTTGTTGTTGTGGTTGTGAATTCCTGGTTCTCCTTCTTTCTCCGTCCTCAGATGCCTGGTCATTTTCCCACGCCCGTTCCAAAGGCGGTGCGTGTGGCCGAGAGCCGCCGGAACGAAGGAAGCCCCGCTGTGCTGCGGTGCTGGCTTTGGGCGCCATGCGCGCAGAGGAGCTGAATGACCAGGGGATGGAATGGGGTAATTTGGTAAACCCAAAGCCACAAACCATCCCAATATTATATACATACACATATTGTAATATATATATACTATATATATATACTATATATATACTATATACATATATATATATATGTAAATGGTTGGTATTTTCACCAATCGAAGTTATGGTCATCCACAGTCTCTCTCAAGTCATGTCACTGAGGAGCACGCTGCAGCAGTTCAAGAGCTGCTTGATGATGGTGACTGGGAAGTGCGCTCGTGCACATTGGAAGCACTCGCAGGTCGGCCTGAACCGGCAGCAAATACCATACACAGGGGCTATCATTTTTTTGGATTTGTTTGACACCAACAAAGCAAACTCATGAAGCAATAGAACTTGTCAATTGACATCCACATTCTAAACTCTTTTCCAAGCAGTCAACAGAAGGGACGTTTAGGGGTCTATCTACACATTTGGAAGTATTTGCATCACATCCAGCGATTGATGCTTTCGAATGCCAGCCATGGAAGGCTACAGCACGTCTGATGCAGACCTGATTGAAAGGACAGCGGAACCAGTCTGACTAACAAGTCGACCATCATATATAAATTGTCAAAAAACTTGGAATGGTACCTAATTATATGTATGTATATATTTTCACTGTTTAATCATCATTTTCCCTGCAGTAATTAATGAACCCATACTGTATGATCCCATATGTTGCTTCAAAGTATTCGGTGAACGTATTCTCGCAGGATCGCTGCTTTGTTGGATGACGACACCTATGCAGTCCGCGCAAAAGCTTGTTTCCTGTTGGGCAAAGTCAATGCCACGAACCAAGCAGCCTGAACCTTAGCACTACAGAATGCCATGAGCCTTTGTTGCCTCCGGCTTCCACTTCTTTGATCATTCCAAGAGATCTTTGTGGAAAATCAGCCTCATCTGCAGATTAGCAGCGATTAGCAGATTGCTCTGATCCCAAGCTACAGCTTTGCAGCCAAAGGTCCTGAATTAGTTTGCCACCAACTACAAGAGCAGTAGTATTTAAACCTTGCTGCCAGGATCGCTTGTCGGAGATGCTAACGGATAAATCACAGGCAGGGGACCTGGCAGAGTCCTGAACGTGCTCCAAAGTGAAGTAACTTGTGAAACTTTGTACAGCAACTTTGGTGAATATGCAGATTTAAGGTTTTTTGCAGACTTTCAAGCACAAGAACACGTGCATAATAAGCTCTTCCTGAGATGGTTCGCAAGGCGTATTTGAGACCTCACATGAATGTTAGGGCGGATGAGAGTGTTAGTCAATTGGTGGCATGCAAAAAGCCCTTGTGTCAGGCAGTTCGACGTGAGGCAAGCCCAATCCAGCACGACCACCAGCTTGGTAGCATTTTTGGGAGAATCTGGTAGAACTCCATTATAGCGATGGAACGCACGCAAGCAGCTCCAAGCAGCTCCCAAATTGGCAACGCTTGCAGACTTGAGCCGCAGGCAGCGCTTGCGCTTGGAAAGTTTGGTGATGCTGCTGCAACTTATGCCTACGAGGCTTCTGATGTTGTTTTGCAACACTGCGAGAATTTAGTGTCACTACTGGGTGTGCTTCGTGCAACAAGCCCTTCATACATGATATACGTACTGATGTATAATTATTATGATCATGCATGCATGCATACATGCATGCACTCACTCACTTACTCACTCACTCATTCACTCATTCATTCGTTCATTCATTCGTTCGTTCGTTCGTTCGTTCATTCATTCATTCATTCATTTGTACATACATCCGTACATACGTACATATGTACACTTGCGTACATACTTACAAATTATTGCATACACACATTCATACATGCATGCATGCATGCATGCATGCAGGCAGGCAGGCAGGCAGGCAGACAGACAGACAGACAGACAGACAAGACGGACAAGACAGACAGATGGACGGACCGACAGGCGTACAGACGTACAGACGTACATAAGTACACACACGCACAGACGTACAGACGTACAGACGCACAGACGTACAGACGCACAGACGTACAGACATATACACACACATACACATAGGCACATATACACGTATACAGTATACACATATACAAAATACATATACACACATACACATATACACATCAGACATATAAAATTATATATATATATACACACATAAACACACACACATATACATGTCCATGTACATAGAAACGTACCATTTCACCCACTCATTTATATAGTGGTGTAAAGGTCGCTTGCCTTTTGCTGACTGATCCTTCTGGTCGAGTCAGAAGTGCTGCAGTTTCACACTCAGATTGCAGCCAATAGTTTAGCCCTGGCATACAGAAAAGCCTGGTTTCCATAGCGCCATCCTCCAAATCATGGTATATCCAGATCAATATTGATAAAGACCTAAGGTTGGGCCCAAAAACCACTCTTGAATTTTGCATCTCCTGTGGACAAACTTTGGCACCTAGACACTTGCTGTTGAAACCTCAAGCCTCCCAAGGCCAGGGCTCTCGCGGGCTTGGGCGAAAGTGGAAGGCACGGGATGAGACCTGCCATGATCTATGCAGATTCCAGTCATTCTTGTCGGCCTTCGATTGAATGTCAGATGTGCTACGTTTTTTTTTTGGTTAAATCCCCATTTTGGTGGTTGAACCCCTGTTTGTATTGCTTGATTCCTCATGGTGTTTTCTTTTGTTACCCAATGTTGTCCCACTCTCCAGTCATCCCATAGCCAGGCCGTATGCAAGCGCTGTAGCCTTGCAATTGACCGATGTGGATCCAGAGACGAGATCAGAGGCCAGCTGCTGCCAGCTGCTGCCAGCTGCTTGCATCCTGGAAATGGCTCAAACTATGAATCCCCGAAGTGGTTGGCTCTTGAGGTCGGCTTGATTCGTCAACAAACGACAACTAGTGTTCCTTTGGTCCACAATTTGAGAGCCATGTCAGTATTATAATGTATTATATTAGATAGATAGATATATATATATATATATAGTAATATTTATGTATGTATGTTGTGCAATCGGCCTAGAACCAGCTGTGGTGCGGGTGAATCCTTGAGTTCTGTGGACATTAGGAAAATCAGCCATAGAAGTCCCCTGCGCTGTGTGTTGAGGGTTTCGGCTACGGCCATGGAAACTTCGAGATGCCTGAAGCTGGTGTTGCCGTTTTTGGATGCAGTGGATCTGGTCCGATCGTCAGTTTCTTGCAAAGATTTGCACGTCTCAACCCAGCAATCATCGCTTTGGGAAGGGCTCTGCCACTCGTACACGGCAGAAATCTGGCAGACCCAGCGTGGAGATGAAGTTGAATTTCCTGAACGAGAAGATGGTGAAAGTGCCAAGCAGTACTTCGAGAGGCTGTATGAAAGATACATCTTCTTCAGAGACTGTGATACTGTACGTTGCAACAGATGCAACGATTGGACGAGCATCGGGGATGACGGCCTCGAGTGTGAGGACTGCAAAGGGATTTGGTGTGACAAATGCGCGACACGTGGACCCTCAAAGCATTGGCTTCCTTGCAAAGATTGCCCAGATTTTTCCAAGACTCATTGTCTTGAATGCTTCCATGACGGCAAGACACTACGCTGCGAGTGCCATGGTACTGATAGCTGGTCTCATTGCTGTGGGCGACATGCTTTTAACTGCGAAAAATGTAATGCGACCTTGTGCAGATTCTGCGTGAACCATCACAGCTATGATTGCCCAGAGAAGGATGAAGAGGAGGAGGATGAACTTCACCCGGCGAACTAGCCATAGCCGTAGCATGCCATAGCCCAAAGTGTTTTTTTAAGCTTCAGGAGCTCCTTTTGCAAAATTAGTACGTTGGGATTCACCAACAAGCAACGGAGGTTGCTAGCAGTGAGACCCAAATGCAGCTCGTGATGAAATCACCGAGTTTTGCCATCAACTCATGGATTGTCGCACCCAAAACCATGTTTGCAAAAATTCCTCGGTGGTCCAGGCCGGTCCAGGGTCAAACCATGCCAAAAGCTTCACAAGTCGAACATCGGTTTCTGGGTTGGTTTTGTGACACGGCTCCGTGTAGGTCCCGTTCTCACACCTCTGTGGACTGCCAATACACAAATGGGGAGCTAGGAAACTAACCCTTCCTGAAATGGGCTTTTGGAGGCTTGGGCTTGAAATCGTTTGGTGCCACAGGCCTGCCTTTCTCTGGGACACATGGGGCCTTATGGCTTGGCTTTCGCGGAGGACGACAGCTGAGCCAGTGGCACCGGCACAAACCACAGACATCCACAGATTCTGAGCATTTCTGAACCCAGGAGCTGGAAAGAGTGATGCAGGCAGTGGGACGGCAACACCCTGTTTCTATTCACATAGTTGACATATGAAATAGCTATCCTCGTGGAGTACCAAAACTGCCAAAGAAGGTCTTCCTTTGCCTCGGCTTTGAAGGGAACTTGAATTGGGAAAGACAACTTTTCTCAATGCAAGGGTCCCAAGCTTTGAATGACTTGAATTGTTGCAGATTTGGTTCTGAAAGACTCCTTGATGGCAGGACCATTTGGTGCATCCACCCGAAGTGAAGGCTTCAGCCAAGCAGGTCATTTCCTGAGAGCCGACAGATCTTCCATTTGTTCAGGGTCGAACTTGCTGTTCCGAATGTCTATCCCACCTCCATTTCTTCAGATTGTGATCACAATGCCCGTTAAAATTGATGTGAACATAGACGGTGTATGGGCGCTGAATCCATGCAGAGGCTTTGATCCTGCTGGGCCGACTGCAAGAAGCGGTTGAGGTGTGGGATGGCAAGGTTATATCATCTTATATATTGTTATATTGATTCCTGCTGAACTTGGGTTTTCTGCCTCAAACATTTTTGCCTGCTGTGCGATGTCCACCTGAGAATTTTGGACAGTCAACAGCGCAGTCAACACTGACAAGTTGTTAGTCAGTATTTCATCCTTTTCCATGGCACAATCATCTCTTTTCTCTAACGTCGTACATCGGTTGCGGGTGTTGCGTGAGGATGATTCAAAACCAATTCCGTCCGTGGTGAAGGCGCACAGGGCACCTTTGATGTGGACGAAGGATGAAGCACAAGTTTCAATGCCACAGAACTGGACTGTCACATCTCCGTGTGATCTGAACACGGTATGAATTGCGAGTCAACCTTACAATGTTCACACACACACACACACCGATACTGTCGTTCGAGAAACCTGGACCATTGGAAAGCCCTTGTCCGGGCATACCGGGCTCAAGCAAGCCCACGGACAAAAAAGATCACGGAAGGCCTCACTCAGAGCAAATTAATCAAGATGGATTGAACTGGAATTGTAAAACTCGTGCCTCCAAACCTGAGAAGTAAGACGGAGATGAATGAAAACGACAGCCAAGTACATTAATCGGAAAGAAACATAAAGCATCTCAACGTGAAAGAACCAAAACTCTGAATCGAACATGTTTTATGGGGATGTCTTTGTTTCTGAGCTTCCTTCCACTGGCTTTGTTTGATCTTGACAATCAGTCATGCCATCCATGCACCACGTGTCAGGCTGCAATGGCAACACAGGTGCAAACGTGAGATTGTAGCTTTAGCTAAGGCTTGCAAAACCACGTCACTTCTTCCAAGATACTGGCGTGGTGCAGCGTCGTTCCAAACACGATGTTTAGATGTGTTTGGTTTTCAGTAAATTAGACAGTTTTTCTCAGGAAGCGAGATGATCAAAATCAAAAACCTGGCCAGATGGAACCAGACCGGCCATTCGTGTGTGCCGAGCGGAGCTGCCCCGTTAGAGTAGCCATGGCTTGGAGTTAACTTATGGGCCGAAGGTACAAAGATCCAGTGAGTCACTATATGAATGGTGATTTACTCTATCATATGATTTACATTGACATATCATGTTTTACCATGTTCTATCATTATTTGCCATCACATCGATGTTCTGACAATGACTTTAGGCCTCATAGGTGTCTCTGGACCATGTAATGGTGCGGTGTCAAGATGTCTTCGTCAAAAAAAGTGACAAAAATGCCGCGCTGCAACGTTCAACGTTTCGAAAGCGATGCCTCCACATGACTGATACGAAATTTGATGGTTCGGCCACCAAAAGGACAGGCAGATCGCGATACCTGTATAAATCTGTATGATACAGTATGATATAATGTATATGTAATTATATATAATATACACATAATATATATATATAATATTTATTAATCTATAATAATACATAATAATATTTAATAATATATAATGATATTTAATAATATCTAATAATATATATAAATATATAATAATATATAATAATATTAAATAATATAAACTAATATGTAATAATATGTAATAATATATAGTAATATATAGTACTATATGACAATATATGACAATATGTTATTATATATGATAACATGTGATAATATATGACGATATATGACAATATATGACAATATATGATAATATATGATAACATGTGATAATATATGATAATATATAATAATATATAATAATATATAATAATATATAATAATATATAATAATATATAATAATATATAATTATAAATATAATAGTATATAATAATATATGATAATATATAATAATATATGATGATATATAATAATATATAATAACATAAAATAATATTTAATAATCTATGATAATATATAATAATATATAATAATATATAATACGATACAATCATATATGATAATATATAATAATATATAATAATATATAATAATATATAACAATATATAATAATATATAATAATATATAATAATATATAATAATATA
>Ga0126342_10007006_pt1 | contig 20082 bp, 17 predicted proteins | sample Cyp1metagenome_FD_92528 | JGI IMG/M metagenome (GOLD analysis project Ga0126342, IMG submission 92528) | Coral microbial communities from Lord Howe Island, Old Settlement Bay, Australia - Cyphastrea 1 metagenome | ecosystem: Host-associated > Invertebrates > Cnidaria > Coral ...
TGTCACGGTCATTAGACCAGACCTTATGCTCAGCCAGATGATTGCCACCTTTGAGAACATTACCAATGCCTCACCACGACTGGCCCAATTGTGTCGTGTCCTCTCCAGATGGCTAGGTAAGAACACTCATGTTTCACAAGTACCTGCTCACAAAGGTCACCCATGGAACGAGCTTGCTGACTCGGTTGCCAAATGGGCTGCGAACCAACACCCTAACGAGCTACCCACTTGGCAGTCACAGGGGTTACATGAGCTTGTCAGCGCCCCGCATGATTTGCAATGGTGTTGGCTGCAAAATGCCTCTGAACAATTTCAATGCTGTTTCCCCCCCTTGATCCAGAAAGAAGTCATGCAGTTCGCCCCGTCAGAGAACCATCCCATGATACCAGAAGCAGCCGACGCGGCAGAAGACCAATGGATCACCTTGACCTTTGCCTGCGTGACCGCCAACGTACTTGCCCTTGATCATTTTGAACACCAAAACGAAATTGGCCGCAAAACTGGAGTGCGCACTTTGCGCATTGATCACCAGCTCCATGCCAAAGGTATTGCAGTGGCCGGTATTCAAGAAGCAAGAGCCAAACAAGGTAGGTACAGAAGTGAACATTATCATATCTTGGCGGCAGGTTATCAAGGACCCAACCCAGTTTGCTTAGGCTGCGAGCTTTGGATCCATCATGCCATGACACTTGCCACCCTACCTTGCGGCACCAAACTCACTGTCAGTGACTTCAAGCTCACTACACAATGGGCTGACCCCCGACGACTTTTTGTCAGATTGGAAAACTTGGGGCTTCTATTGTCCTTTGTTGTTTTACATGTTCCGTGTCTGGGCAAAAACAAAGGGGACGGCACTCGTCCAATTGATGATTTGGAAGCATGGTGGAAGGAAACCTCTCACCTCATACGCTCCTATGCCAATACAGAGCTGTTTTGGATACTTGCTGATGCGAATGCACCGATCAACCAGGATTTTTCTCCTTTCACCGGTGAAGCGGGAGCCGAACAGCTCAATCCACAAGGGAGACTTTTTGGCAATTTCATCACGGAACATGAGCTTTTTGTCCCATCGACCTTTGCACACTTTCATGTTGGGCATCACCACACATGGACCCACTCCAATGGTGCCAAATACCGACGTGACTATGTGTTAGTCCCGCAAAGAGTTCTTGACATTGTAGTTGACTCGCAGGTTTTTGCCGACTTTGACACCACTTTTTGCCATGATGACCACTTGCCGCTTTGTCTTAGGGTTCATGGCATTCTCAAAAGCAGAGTATCGGCCGGAAAACCCTTCATGTGGGATGAACAAGCCTTTTTGTGTCCTGACCGTACCTCTGCATTTCGACAGGCTCTTGCCACTTTGCCAATTCCGGTATGGTCCACTTCAGTTGAAGCGCATACTGCCTGGTTTGAAAAGCAGATCTATCAACTTGGATGTCAATTTTTTGGATGTGCCTCGCGTTCCAAACGAAGGCCGCAGCTCCGAGCCTCCACGCTAGAAGCCATCGCAATGAAACGTCACATGCTCGATTGTGCCCGGCACTGGAACCTGGCGCAGTCACCTGAGTTCAAAGAGCTCCTCAAGCCGATTGAAAAACAGGTCCGAAAAGCTGTGAGAGAAGATCTAGGTGTCTATTATGATCAACTGTTGGTGCATCTGCAAAACTCTGACAGCCTGGGGGACTTGCGCACAGTGTTTCGCACCCTACTGCGCCTAGGAGGCCGAAACCGCAAGAGAACGGGATCCTTGCGCCCTCTCCCCATGCTGCGCAAGGAGGATGGCACCCTCACCAGAACCTTTCAAGAAAGACAATGGATCTGGATGGAACAGTTCGCAAAAATTGAGGCTGGACAAACCATTGACCTTCGTGAGTTGGCTTCGATGGATAAGCACCTCTCCCGACATGCTCTAGATATCCAAGACCCAGGATCGTTCCCCTCCCTCTGGGACATCCATCAAGGTATCCGCAAGCTGAAAAGAGGGCGGGCGCCGGGGCCAAATGGTCTCCCTCCAGCCCTCTTGAAAGCTGGGGGCGAGGTTTTTGCTAGACAATTTCTTGCGTTGGTGACCAAGTGTGCTGCTCACTCGCATGAACCCCTTTCATGGAAGGGAGGACGACTCTTCCCACTCCACAAAGGGAAGCTGCACCCCTCCGAACCCGAGGGATACAGATCTATCTTTGTCTCTGACTTCACAGCGAAGCTCTATCACATGACATTGCGAAGCCCTCTCGAACAGGCATGGACCCGGTCCATTCATTCACTGCAACTTGGCGGACGCAAGGGACAAGGCACAGATATGGCACATCATGTGCTCCAGACGTTTTGGCACTGGACCCACAAAAAGCAGTGTCCTGCCGCCATTGTTTTCTTTGATGTGCGGGCCGCCTTTTACAGTGTGATCAGGGAAGCACTCTTCCCTGGCGATGGCAACCTGGCGAAGCTGCAAACTGTGCTCACAGCGCTGGGCATTCAGGACTACATTGCCGAGACCATTGCCGAAAGCGTTGATCATGATTTTGCCTTGCAGGGAGTCACCCAACACATGCTAGCCATTTTGAAGGATGTGATGGTCAACACGCATTTTTTCATTGATGGAATCCCACAGCCATGTCGTACCCGACGAGGCACACGCCCTGGTGACCCCATTGGGGACATTCTGTTCAACATGGTCATGTCCTGCTTGTTAAGAGATGCCAAGGTACAACTCCAAGCTCACCCTGACTTGAAGTGGTATGGTGGTCAGCAGTTATGTGAAGATTTCACCACGGCCAATGACCTTCCGTCCTCAGGATGCTTTGACATCTCCTTTGTTGACGACTGTGCATTCGGAATCCATGGCAAATCCAACCAGCAGGTTGAATCAGGGATCCAGGCAGTAGTCGAAGCCATGACAGTTGCCTCCAAGCGCAGGGGTCTTACCATCAATTTTGAACAAGGTAAGACTGAAGTTCTCTGGCACATTGTTGGCAAAGGCTCCAAAAGCAAAAAGATGTCAATTGCAGCAGAAGGGTCCCAGTTGAAATGGCATACAGACCAAGGTCCCTTTGCCCTTCGAGTGACGCATGCATATAAACACCTGGGCACATGGATCCAAGCTGGCAATGTACATGGCAAGGAAATTCAGCAGCGCAGTGCCCTAGCCCGCTCAACCTGGGGAACACTAGCCCGACCCTTTTACAACAAGCCCTATGTTTCATTGCAGACCAAATCCAAAGTGTTCCAGTCCACTGCACCCAGCCAATTCATGTACAATGCACATGTCTGGACTGGCGTTCCACCCAAGGCATGGGACAAATGGCACAATGCTCTGCGCAAGCCCTATGGCCTCATGGTAAAGAGCAAGCTAAGAGGGGTCAACCCTCTGCACTTGGATACAGATGCTGTTTCAGCATTGGCGGGAATCCTCCCACCCAAGCATGCGCTCCAAGTGGCACGCCTTAGGTACCTCAAGCGGATTACAGTCGCCTGCCCCCAGGTGCTCTGGGACCTGATCATGGCAGATGCTTCCACCGACCTCTCCTGGATTTCCGCTTGCCAAGAGGCTTTCAGATGGTTTCGCATGCACTATGATGTCGCCTTTGCCCCAGTCTCAGATGACATTCAGGTGTGGTTACCCATCATTGCCCTTGACACGTCATGGAAGGGACGCATACGTAGAGCTGCCTTCTCATGCCTGCAATACTGCACTGCCATTGCCGAAAAGCAGGTCTCCCTTGACAGATTTTGCCGTGTCTTCCAATCCAATGGAGGGGTCTTGCCAGTTGACTCACAACAGGTGCAAAGCAAATGGCAATGCGACCTATGCCAACGCTGCTTCCCCTCCAAAAGAGGACTAGCATCCCATGCGGCCAGAGCACATGGATACAAACGGATCGAAAGATACTACGCACTCCATGCCACATGTGATGCGTGCGGCAAGTATTACCATGCCAGAGCACGGCTCCTCATGCACCTGTATGACTGCCCTGCCTGCCTACTCACATTGCAGCACTGTTTTCCCCCCGGCCCGGAAGATGAGGTGGAACGCCTGGACAATGAGGGCAAGCAATATGCAGGGGATATGAGGACACAAGGATGGTGGAAGACCAAAGCTTTCCTGCCGCCGTTCAAGATCCACGGGCCGCTGCTGCCCCCCCCCAATACCCCAGATGCCCTCGCCTTCAAGCTCAAATGGGAAGCTAGAACGCAAGCCCCTGGAGCCGCGTTCCAGGAACTGCAAGGGAGATGCGCTCCTGCCGAACCACCGGAGACGCCACAAGTTTATCTTTTTGAAGATGACATGCCAGCCTTTGTTCTGCAGGCACCACCTGGCCCGAATGCAGGTGATGGGGTCTTTGCCACAGCTGGCCTTGCACGTGAAGCCGCCAGGCTACACATCAAATGGCTAGTCTTCGTGCATTACTTCAGTGGTTATCGGAGAGCTCAAGACCTCCACCAAGTCATCGAAGACATACCGCTGGAGGGCGGCACACATATCATGACCATATCGGTCGATATGTGTATGCAGAAAAAGGATGGAAATTTAGCCACCAGCAACGCGACAAGCTGGTGGCTCGAGCGCATCCGGGCGGGTCAAATCATTGGCGCCGGTGGGGGCCCACCTTGTGAAACATTCACTGCTGCCCGCTTCCTACCCGACGGACCACGACCACTTCGCACTGGCAGCCATCCTGACGGTCTCCCAGCTTTGAATGCCAGGGAGTGGATGCAGGTCCGAATCGGGTCGCGGCTGGTCTATTTCATTTTTGAAATTTTGCTGGAATTGGCCCGTTTTGGGGGGTGCGGGTTTGCAGAGCATCCGCAATGGCCATTGTGGGCGGTGCGCCATGACCCGGCCAGCATTTGGTCTTCCAGATTTGCCAGGTTATGCAAAACCCTCAACTGCTTCAGTGTGACCAGTTTTGACCAGTGTGTGGTGGGATCGCCCGCCAAGAAACCCACTACAATTTTACTCCTGCGACTTGACAGTTTTCGGCACGAGCTCCTCACCACGGGCCATGGAGGACGATGTCACCATCGAAAGGGTGCCCACGAACAACTGCAAGGTCGAGATGCAACAGGAGTGTTCCGTACAGCTGTAGGCAAAGTTTACCCTGCAGGCCTGAACCAAGCTCTGGGTCGAGCAGTGCGCCGCTTTGTGGAGGATACATTTGACCACAAGCTTTTGCGCCAGGAACTCCCCATTGAGCCCACCTGCTTCAAACAGCAAGTTTTTGAGGACGATGGAGTAGTCCAGCCTGACTATCATGGCCTTGTGACCTGACCTCGTCCTGTACAGGCGGTTTGTAGCAATGCAAGAGACCAAGTGCCAAAGGGCACAGCAGCCGCAAAGTGACAAAGTGTCATCCTTCCCATTGACGAACTCCATCATTTTTCAAGATGGTGAAATTGCACCACCAACCAGTTATTATTTGTGGATTAACCACTATTAACCACTATAAACCACTATTAACCACTATTAACCACTATTAACCATTAAAACCACCAACCAGGTCAGGTTTTCATAGAGAGCTTGTGGTGATGTTTCCCAGCAAGTCATGACGGCCGCGCTCGAATCATTGGTCTCGACGGAGAAGATCACGTGCTGGGCACGGCTGGGCCATTTTTTAAAGCCCTTGGCCAAATAAGATAACGCTTCCAGACAAGATCAAAAATGCGATTACAGTCGAGATTGTATGTATATATATAATTATTGATACCTGCAGCTGGGATGTACTCTTCAGATTGGTTAAAAAAATCCCACACCTTTCGGAGTGGTAATTGGGATTCACCGCAGTTGTAAGTAGTAATGGTGCATCATTGAGGCTAAGCAGAGTCGGAACTTGGATTGGCTGCGCAGGAAGCAGACTGAGGATGGCTATGAGTACCAGCACCATGGCTGAAATTGATGTTGTCCGGGAAAACCCCAGGAGTTTTCCTACGTATGATGTTCATCTTGATGTTATCCTATTCAAGTGGCCACAAGTTTGGTAGTAAACCCAACAATAAATGATCCCCAATTTCACAAGAAATGGATTGCAGTATGAACCATCCCCGAATTGCAAGCTTATCATTGGCTTTACTGCCCTATGAGACAGACTGATATCCGTTCATGTTCAGAAGGATTTCAGACGTCCGCCATTTTGCGCTGTCATCCTTTCACGCCAAAATCTGCACACGATTCCTGGTGTTTGGCTGATCAAAGATCATGGTGTCTTAAAAATTAGGCTACCCCACAAAAATAGTGATATCCCATTTTTTGTAGTTGTATATCCGTATATCCCATGAATCATATCCTATTTTTATATTATCCCATTCATCAATCGAATCTGAATCGAGTGAAACCCATTATGGTGATCAAATATCCCATTCATATTCCCATGATCCCATATGTGGTGATTATCCCATTACCATTTTCTCCATAGAAGCTGGCATTTGTTTCACCTTTTGTGTGGTGATTGAAAAATGGGTTGACCATGGATGACCCACCATGGAGACTCATTTATGATCATTTATGTATATTTATACCATTTGTAATAAGCCAATGGGACAAGCATGGAATAGTACGATGGGAATAGCATGGGGGTAATAATTCTAAATCTATCTACTGCTTGGTGCTTTGGAACATGACTGTTATGATTTTCCCATCATATTGGGAATGTCATCATCCCAACTGACGAACTCATATTTTTCAGAGGGGTAGGTATACCACCAAACTGTTTATGATCATTTATGTATATTGAATGAAAACTCGTTGTATGAATTAGCTGTTGTATAACAATGTTGTTGTTATAAAACCTATAGTATGATACGATATGAGACTATATTCCAAAATGTGATGTTATAATATGATATTATGAGCTTTATATGATATTGATAGTATACCAATGTCATATCAATATGTTATTGATATTATATTTGTGTTATGTCTAATTTGACACTATGCACAAACAATATATAAATATAATATACATATAGTTTCCCAAGCAGGTTTCCTACGTTTACCACGTGGCACCAAGGTTTGGAGTGAACCACTTGGGCCATTTCCTCCTGACCAATTTGCTGATCGACAAGCTGGCGCTGAGTGGAACCGAGAGGGACCCCGCGCGCGTGGCACGGCGGATGTGTTAGTTGCCTCACACTGCGTATTTATAATATTTAAATGCTGTATGCATATTTACAGTATATTAATTGTATACAGTTTAAATATATAAATATAGACCATATACAATAATATATATATATACAGTATATAACGATATATATATATACATACGTACATATAATGAACACAGTTGTGTTATATTATTCACGAATATGTTCGTTATCTGATATTGGACTTGTAATTGTACAGTATATGATGTACTACCTGTACTGTTTTTTTGTGCCAAAGTTTCCCTGAGGCTATGAACTGAGGCTCCCAAGAAAACTCCCAGATGGGGCCCTTGGGGAACCCCCAAGGTTGCAAGGGCCCCAAAGTATGAAACATCCGTTTTTTGACTTGGCTGTGGCCAGTTAGCCTGACGAAAATCTCTGATCCACGTGACCAGCCATTCATTGATCTCGATAAATTGCGCAAACACACAACAACTTCACCCTTTAACGCATATAGTTGAATAGGGGACGTCATCCGCAAGAGTTCAATACAGCAAGGGTTAGTGGGGTGGTAATTATTATTAATAATTGGAATATCAATATCAATATTTATATATATATACACATGTACATCGCTATTCTAATTCGTTGATGATTTTGGTGACACTCCTTTGATATTTCCATGGAAACTGCAGTAAACAAGGCATGGTTTCCAGAAATGTTCCCAAGGGAACCAAACCATTAAACTATTCTTTTTGCTGGTTTTAATATATGTTTTAATGGTATTTTGATTTTGAAGCCTGTGACTTTTCGACCAAAACCCCCAAGGTCATCGCCCTGAGCTCCTCCGCTCATCAGTGACTCGACTGCTGACGTCTGTTTTTGTCGGGTTGAGGAAAAATATGGTAGAAATTGGAAACCACCAAAAAATCTGGATGTCATGGGGAGACCAGTTTCTGTAACGATGAAAACTATGGGACAACGGACGGGTGAGTTGTCCATTTCGGATGAAGGTTGCAAGGCAATTCTGAAGACTTGATTGCCGGTTCAGCATGTTACTGACTATTTCTGATAGAGCCCTTTAGATAGAACAATGGTCTTCATCGAATTCTTGACTTTGGTTTGATGGATTGGAACCAGCAACCAGACATTCTTTGTTCTTAAATATGAATGACGATTGGGTTTTGCATCACATTCTTTGCTATATAAGGGAAGATGACAATGGAAAGTCACCATTTGTGCTTCGGCAAACCATCCAGGGATATAAAAAGGACATGGGGAAGTCACAAGACGACAATGAACGTAGAGCTTCAACTCGACAAGGAGGCCGACAATGAAATCAGAATGGGTCGATCCATTTGTGACCCTGGGCCGATCATGGTGAAGGTCCAAGAGGTTGAACCTGAACAGCCGCTATCGGGGCAAGTATCTTCTCGGTGTCATGAAGGCAAGAGTGCAAACTTATGGTGCTTATGATGTATTGCTTTTCGAAGTGTTGTCTCCATTCAGTGGGTTATCTTTTGTATAAATGGCTTAATGTGGGTAAAACAATGTCATTTTTACCTCACTGGGAATGGTAACCATACCACCTATAAAAATGGTGACGACTGGGGGATGGTTTCCCAGGATTCCTTCCAAGCTGCTGAAGGGAGACCTGGGAGACTTGCAGTCTGATGAGTCGCTTGGCAATTTTGGATCATTTTGAGATATCTTGAGTGAAAGAAAAATTCTGATTCTTGATTCATATGGTTGTTGATGGTTGTTGTGATTGTCCTTTTTTTGATTTTGATATCTAGATTGTTTGTAGATGTCGCCTTATTTCAATGACAAATGTGGTAAAAACAAATGCAGATCGACGCGTGTTTGTAGAGGGGGATGATATCATAGACTATAGATCAAAACAAATCTAGCAATTGGTGTGGACGATATGCTTTAGTCTTGTAGAGGAAGATCATAAATTAGATAAATGGTGTGGATTGGATGCAGAGAAACATTTTCTAGAAGATGAAATATGTCTTTGAAATTCTTGGCTTGTGGTGGCCGCTCCCATTTCCTTGTGTCCATGTTGGTTCTATGTGCGTCAACTTCAGTGTACAACAATTTAGGAGATGCCAAATGTAATGCAACCTGAACAATTGATGGTTACCAACAGGCTGAGGTTTCAATGGAGGATCCAAGTCAGCATCGGTTTCAATACTAAAATATGCTAAAATGCTCTAACGACTTGGATGATTTGGAGGTGCCCTTATTTTAGGAAACACCTGTGAGTTTGCTGGTGGGTGCAGTCAAAAGTTACAGAAGCATTCACTGTACAGGTCTCATGGCTGTCTCGCCTGCCATCCTAGGTACACTTGAAACCAATAGTGTCAACCAATACGTCAAACAACATGATGTGAATGTGTATAATTGTTAGTTCATTTTCACATAGTGATATTCTCTAGTTATTGCTTATACTTATTGCTGGTAGAATCCTAAGGTACATTAAATTTAGCATGAATCTGTGGGACATTGTGTATTTTCTTGCTACATGCACTTATTGTTGTATATGTATACTGCCATATGTGTATACATATATATATACACATATGAATACGTATATATATATATATATATACTGTATATATCTGTATATACAATTATATCATGTGTGCTAAGCAAAGGTATAGACATGTATCTATCTTTCTATCTACCTATCTATCTATCTATTTATCTATCTATCTATCTATTTATCTATCTATCTATCTATCTATCTATTAATCTATCTATCTATCTATCTATATATATATATACATATATATATATACACAGCCAGGACGCGTGTGCTGCCCAGGGAAGTGCGTTTTGACTGCGCAGGGCCAGTGTTTTATGAGATTCGGGATGTCGGCCATCTACCCCAATGGCTGGCGAGAATTGCTCTCGTCATCATCATCATCATCATCAGACATGAAACCCCAAGTACGCCTTGAAAGTAGAATCTTATTAAAACCTTGGTTAAAAAAAGAAAACACCTAAATGAAATCCTAAATAAACCTTAAACAAACCCTAAACAACCCGTAAACAAACCCTAAATAAACCCTAAAGAGTTGGTCACATGATAAACCTTGGGCGGCACACCCGTTTTGGGGGGTATATATACATAATCTTTTATAATTATATATATATACATATTATATTTATATTTATATACATAGGTATAGAGTAGCTCACGCAGCCATTTGACCTTCGAGGTACACTCCCTGGGGCGCCTACGGTCAATCCAAATTGGCCAACCTGCTCTTCTCCTACGAGTTGGACCGTCGCTGCCGCGCCAAGGGCCTCCGCGTGGTCAGCAATGCGCTGCACCCCGGGGTGGTGAACACCGAGCTCTTTAGGCGGGCATCCAGGGACCGAAGATGTTAGGTTAGTGAAATTGAAAAAATGCCAGAGATCATGATCATTCATCATCAATATACATGTATATAGATCAGTTTTAATATACATATGCGTATATGTGTATATATATAGTTATACGTATATAGAGATGGAATATACCTCAGTTTCTATGGGACATACATATGTGTATGTGGATGGATGGATGGATGGATGGACGGATGGAGTTGGAGAAAGAGAGAGAGAGAGAGGGAGAGACTACATTAAATTATGTAGACAGTGAAACTACACGAGCAGGAAACACAGCGGGAGATGAGGGCTGTGAGCGAATTTGCTTCGCATGGCTAGCAAGTTTGGGTCGTATTTGACATGTTTTGTTTGAACTGTATTCTACATGATGATATGTTGGGATTTGGTTTCATGACCGGTGGTTGAGCAGCCACTCAAGGAAGCAAGACCAAGTTGCTGGTCAACCTCCTTAGTTCCAATTGGGTCAACGTATTTTGTTCCATGTTGGGTACTGTAGGTGATATTGTATTCGGTCGGTTGAAGGCTACGTGCGCAAGTTTTGGTGGTTTGAAATCATGTATGTATATACATATATATGTATCATTTGGTGGTTTCCTAAGTCATGGGGTCCCCCAATCATCCAATTCATTAGACCACTTTAGTATTGAAACCCATAGGTACCCCCATGACTTAGCGGCTTAGCAGACCCCATTTAAGTGTATGTTTGTCAAGTAATTACACCTGATTAAAAAATGTTAAAACGTATACCATTTGTTGAGTGATCGGTGAAGCGTATCAGCACGTGCACATCTAGGTATGCTGGGCCTTCGCCAGATTTGCTGGGTCTTATTCCCGTGGAGAATCTCACCAAGTCCATCGGTGGATGGTGAGGAAAGATGGTACCCCCAAATCATCAAAGTCATTGGACCATAACTTGCTATTGAAACCTATGGTGACTTGGGATGTGACTTGGGTATCCCCAATTTTAGGAAAGCCCCAATGAGGGACTTTGGCATACTTTAGCAACAAAACGTGTTCGTTTCACGATCAAGAATCGAGATTTCATCAACATCAAGGGAACCAGAATGCGGATTTGGGCTATTTGAGATGGGTCAGAGTCATTTAAAGAACTGTCGAAACCAGGGTACCATGGTTTGGTCCCATACCATTCATGTTGAGTATAGTAAATCATAATAAATCTATAATGTTAATAATTACGGTTTTGCGTGTTCTTTTCAGTTGAGCTGTCTAGTCCAGAATTGTCATTGTGTTTTCATATCAGATTTTCAGACATGTTGAAACATTAAACAATACATTTTGAGCACACGGTTTGTTCCTTTGGACTATCCAACCTGTTGGAACAGTTGACTTGGTTATTTGGGTTGATTCAGTAATAGATCTACGACGCGCAAGCGAGAGTCATATATTGTGTGATTGCCATTTCCTGATTCACGATGAAATCATGTTTTTTCCACTTCGACCTCTGGTACTTGACATGCTAAGCCCAGTAGTTGTCACAATTGATCTTCTACAGGCTCGATTTCATGCTTGCACACTGGCTTTCAGGGAAAGTTTCACGCACATTTTAATCTCGACAACTACTTTGATACATTGCCATTGCCGAATTCAAGGCCAGCGTTTTTGCTTAACAAACTGAATGCCAGGGCGAACATGACCCACCTGAAAGAACGACTTGTTATTGCCTCACTGTATGAACCCTTGGTGGTTAAACTGTTGGCTGCAAATAACCCCCCCCTTTCATGTGTTATGTGTGTTTAAGTAAAATGGCAACATCATGCAACATTCAATATATGTGGTATATTACCTGGTATATGTATACGATGCTTGGCCTTCCACAGTACTGTAGTTGCACCTCGCCACGAGAATCCATTAGATGCGTCCAAAGCCATTTACTCTGGGCCCGAGGCCGTTGCTACGATACGTTTTGAAAACACCAGAGGATGGAGCAAAGACGCGTCTCGGCAGATCCCCAGCCTTAGCTGACTTTGGAGCTATGGCTTTTCAAATTGGATACCGAAGAGGACCTTTCCACACAAATTTGGAGTTTGATGCTACTGAACCATCAAAAGAAAGCTTAAACCATGTGACACATCTAATTTGATCCATGAAGCCAGCCGGCTGGCACCACGGGCCCCTGAATCGTGGTGATGAGTATCTTTGATCACGCGTTAACATCTAATTTTTGACACATTTCACTTGATTTACCAATGTGGCTTCACTTTGTTTACAGATGTTGGCGTCCATCATCTATGTACTAGTGTTGGCGTCATGTTATTTAAATTTACTAATGTGGTAAAGCCAATGCCATCATTATCATCATCCATCCCAGCAACCAACTGTGTGCGGGGTCATCTTTCATTAGAAGAAACATACATACCACTACACCCACTAATAACTCTTATTTGCGTTGGCGTGATTGTGATTATCCCATAACAATTATCCCATATATATGGCCTTATCATTTCATGACAATCGTAACTATTCCCATTTAGTTGCTACAACTATCCTACAATGATCCCACCAATATATATATAATTATATATATAATAGTTATCCCCAAGAAGAAGATTAACTTTCTGTCTATTCGGGGGTTACTATACTATTTAGTGTGTCTTCACCACACCGCGGCGTGGTCTCTGGCAAGCAAGCACCTCCAGATGAAAGAAATTACAGCAGACAGTATTTCCTTAGTCAATTAACCTTGTGCTTAAGGTGTTGGAAGCAACCCTGATTTAGCAAACTCACAAATATAGATTAGGACAATCCATCTTGTAATGTATATAGGTCATTAATTAAAATCCATCTTTGGTAAAGGGGCTAAAAACATCGGCTATATTGATAGTTTAAACCATACTAAACTGGGCTAAAGCCATGTTCAAATGTCATAAGGTAATAATAAAACAAAACACTTTTAATCAGTGGGGATGTTTAACTGCAAACTGGTGCCCCCCAGTTACAAGTTTGTTTATAAGCCATAGCAACTAGTTCGATATATTTACTATAAACCCAATAGTTATTAACGGCGTATGTTCACCAACTTATCTAAACCTTGGTTAAGCAACTTATCTCTTAACCCATAATATAGCTATAATTGAACACTATTGAACCGTATCTATACATATATCATGATAGAATTATTAAATTTAACATTAAATTGAACACTATTGAACCATATCTATAGATATAACAAATTAGTCTATTGGTTCATATATCGAGAGATATAACACTATTGAACAATATCTTCAATTCTAAACTATTATAGTGTATCTACTATTAAATTTCGTTTAGAAGCGCCGGACTGCTGAGGTCCGTTCTTTTGGCCACCCAGCCGGAGGGGAAACTCTCAGGACCCGGAGCTGAACAAATTTGGGAAACGTTTCACCCAAGAATTGCTGATCAATAGGGATTTTAATAGAGGTTTAATATGGTTTCATCATGAACAAAAGATATGTTCTAGAATTTGAATCATCAAATGAGAATAATGATGCGGAATTTGGACAAATAGCTGATGAATCACCAAAAATGATGAATTTCCATAGAGGATGAACGATCAAAAGAATGAGGGGTCAACCACCAGGTCGCGTTTGGACGAGGTGATAAATTCATCGCATAAATTGCCCCGGTCAATGTTTTTTTTTTACAGTTGAACTTGGGAACCATGATTTAAGTGATGGTTTAAAGTTATGATCAACTATTGATTTTTTTCGTAATCTATGATAATTGACTAGAATCTATTGTCTATATATATATATATATATCTATGATGATAATCGGTTAGAATCTATTAACATTTATATATCCCCAGGTGCTCCATGGTGCTGGATATTTACCAACAAGTGCCCTTGTCCAAAATCACCCAGTTTTGTGGGTAAATATTCCAGCACCATGGTTCGCATCTGGTATCTATTATCTACAACATATGAGATTCCCATTAAACATGATTATGTATTCCCATTCTAATGACCATTGCTACGATATAAATCCCATAAAATCCCATATAATTCCCATATAAGTGCCATATCATTTTTTTGAATTCCCATCAAATTCTAACATTTTTGGTGCTTTTTGGTCACCCATTCAGAGAGCCATTCACCGCCGCGGCAGGACGTTACTGGCAGGACGGGCGCCCCACAGCCTCCGTGGACTTCGATCCGCTGAGCGATCTGCCGGCGGCGGCCAAGGCACCAGATGGGATTCCACGGGATTACCCTCTGGTAAACATACAAAAAGCTATGGAAAATGGCCATAGAAATAGTGATTTGACCCATTAAAAACGGTGGATCTTTCCATAGTTATGTGAAAGTTGACCAGAGGGTAAGACTTAGATTCTTGCCATAGAACTTTTGTTAACAGATTCCGAAGTTCTGTTTGATGAATAGGAAACTGACCTATCGTTTTTCCTATCTTTTGTACCTGTACCCGAAGTCTGGCAACATCCACGGATCCACGGATCCATGGCGCAGGAGATGTTGCCCTTCCGGCCAAAATTCACCTCTTACGACCCCAAGATTTGGGAGGAACTGTGGAACGAGAGCGAGGCGGCTTTAATGATCGGTTTTTCGGATGCGAGGATCGTCTGAGGATCTTTGGGGTGAAAGATCTGTGCATCACAAAATCCTCATAGTTCATCATAGTTCCAAATATCTAATTTTAAGTGGTTCCTTTCACATGGCATTTCTTGGGGTTTACCATGGGTTTACCATGGTACCTCTGGACACAAGTGGACACAAGTGAGTTCACCCCAGTGATTTACATGGGATAAGTAGGGTTAATCCATGTTAATCCACTTAATATTTAACGGTGTTCTAACCCACGATCCGTGGCATGAGCAAGTCACCAAGTAGATGCTTAGAATGGATTATCAGTATCCATCCTGGGAATCCGTTCATTGCTTTCGGTGTGTTTCCTGGACATTCAGCTGGATGATTGATGGTGGACTGGGCCAATGTTCCTTCCCACGGAGAACAGGATCAAGCCTCTAACAGTCCCTGCTGCCTGGGCGTTGGCTGTCAAAAAATAGGATTGGTGCCAAGTATTTTTTTGGGCGGCACCATTAACAGGAATGTTTTGTACATTGATTGGTTACTTTCATTTGTTTGTTGGTTATATACATACGTAATGCGTATCCTCATCATGTATTAGTGTTGCTTCTTTGTCTATCCACGATTTCTTACTTTTAGCGCAATTCATTACTTTTGCAAAAACAAATCTATAATAACCTCATAGATCTATGATATCATATATATATGAAGCTATATCTCTAGATGTCCAAATTTGCAAATCTATGAGATCTTCATATAGATCCCTTACCCATATGCGAACCACCCATATGCGAACCATGGTGCTGGAATATTTACCAACATTTGCCCTTGTCCAAAAATCACCCAGTTTTGTAGGTAAATATTCCAGCACCATGGTTCGCATCTGACAAAATATATTCCCATTGATATTCCCATTAAACATTATTATTCCCATTATAATGACCATTGATCAATATTCCTTTATCATTCCTAAGATGTTAATATATCTTCATGGCGTCCGTGCCGCCAGATCTTGGTGGGGCTTCGTCCCGAAGATGTCATGGTGCTCTGAGGCCCGGCCACCCATATGACCATCCTCTAGGAGGATATGATCCCCTAGGATATGGTATGGATATGGTATGGATATGGTATACTTATACCAAACAATAGTGAATATCATAGTATAGTCCTCATAATAGATATGATATTTTAAATACCAAACATCATATTCCATATTTTTCAGAGGTTGGTGGTTTGGAACCATGGAATTTTATGACTTTCCATTCAGTTGGGAATGTCATCATCCCAACCGACGAACTCATATTTTTCAGAGGGGTAGGCGGGTAGGTATACCACCAACCAGATATACTTATCCCATTTGTTGGGGTAAACGAAACGTAACTAACGATCCGAAACGAACGATCCGTGGGATGAGCCACCAAGGAGTTCCCAACGTGGATCTCTCACTACAGGATTTGCTCCAGAAGTCCCCCCGCTCCACCTCGCAACAAGGTGAACTTTCCTGAGGGCGTTAAAACGACGAGGGCGTTTTTTTGACGAAGGTCATGGGTTTTTTCGGTGCCGGCAATGACATTTTCCAGCCCGAGGCACCCGAGGCCTTTGGATATGGGAGGTTCATCCTTTCTTTGTGAAGAGGTTTCTGCTTTTTTTGGGCTCCGAGAATCCGAATGAAACCAATTTTTTATGTCGCTGATATCTTCGATGATATCATGATATCTTGGTTGAAAGCTCCTTGAATCAGCTTGTTTCTTTGAAAGCAGCTGGTCACTGGTCACATGATATTCAGCTACAGATGTGATGTTACATTCAAGTCCAAGGCCTGCCATTTGGTTTCACCGTTTTTTAGAACAGTTGGCACGCCGCCGGGGAGAGTCGTCGTTGGTTCATTAGCATGGTAGCTATATCTGCAGTTATCTGCAATTGATGTATGTTATATGGTGTTTATAAGCGAACTTATGTAGGCTTTATTATATTGGGAAAAGGGAGTTTCGACCCATTTTGATGGAGGAACACTAAATATCAGCGATATTATTCTTTCGCCGGTTAAAGAACATAATTAGCTTTGTCTGAAAATAGTGTAGCCCAAGGCGTGATTTTCCCCATTTTACATAGACTACACTACCATGGATTGGGGTATGCCCAAAATCTCAGACAAACCCAGATACAATATTTTATGTCAATATCTCATCAGTCTCCATATTGTTGGCTAAACCATCATTTATTGTTGCTTAAATCATCGATGTTCACATCCACATGTTTTCGGCCTTTCGGAAACATGGCATGTGTTCCAGCCAAGCTGTTCCAATCGCTGGAGATTTCTGGCCGAGTTTTAGACATAGACACATCTAGCTGGCAGCATTTCACAATATGCTCACCATATTTTCACATGTTCCATCCGACAAACGCCATGGATGACTTTTCCAGTCAAACGCCATCCAGTTTCATAAATTTATGCCATCCTCTAGGAGGATATGATCCATTAGGATCTAGTAGGATATGGTATGGATATGGAAAGTTTTTCGAAGTCAAGTGACAAGTGTTTCCTGTTTTGTTGAAGCTGGCAAGATGGCACCCTGATCTTGCTGAGTCTTGCAGCGAAAATTCGGAGTCTCTCCCTGTGCAATAGAAAATATGTATATACAATTCGGCCATATCCAGTCCACATAGTGTTTCGGAGTTCGAGTTAAAAGCTGGAAAGCCTAGAGTTGTGGAAGGGTGTGGATGTCCGTTTGAGTATGTTCACTGGCATATTCTTGTATATTCACTTGCAAAGATGTAAATGTATGTAAAATGTAAAATGTGCCCATATGATTCTGAACTATCCCAAATATTCCATCACTATTGCACCATTGGACCATTGGTGGTCAACTTGCCATCCATCTGCCTGAAATAATGTGATTCTGAATGTGAGTTCATGTTTAAATGCAAACCTTCGTTCTTCAAAACCTCGGGAACTAGGCCGAAGGCGACTAAGACGACCATTTCTGTGGGAAAATGCCGAATGGGGTCCCATCCCAGAGATGCATTGTGGGTAAAACAATGCTGGCACCATCCCCCAGTCATCAGAAATATATATATATAGGTGGTATATATCAACCATTCCCAGTAATTTTCTGGTTGATGACATTGTTAAAAACCCACATTAGCATTACGGATGGCATCCCTGCTGAATCGCCGTTGTGCGATATGGGATGTCCAACAAATTGGTCCCTTAACGATACCCCAAAAATATGAAAGCCATGATCAAACATGACCACTTAAAGAAACAAAAATTACGGAAAGTCATGATAAAACATTGATTTAGGGGTCATGTTAGTAAAGCAATGTCATAAGCCAGTCATATAAATCATATAAGTTGATGGTTTGTACGATCCATAAAGTTTGTAAAAATTGGGATGGTGGATCCTATTGCTTTACTAACATCATGCCTCGTATTACTCGGAGAAGCTCTTAAATTTGGATCAGGCGTTCCCGAGTCTTTGCTTGGCTGGAGTATCCTGGGGAACTGTCGGGAAGCTCGGCTAGAGATGAGCAGAATCCCATCCCCCCTTCAAGCCGGTCCCCCATAACGAAGTTGATTCATAACCCATAGGATCCATGGTGCTGCTATATATGGTCACATGGATCCCATCAATATACCCCAGTCATGTTAGCATTAATATACCAGCACCATGGATCCTGGGTAACATCACATTTATAAATATATCTATGATGCGGGTATAGAACGGTATAGACATGTAGCCCTTGATTTTCCGGGTCCACGTTATTTTAATGGGTGAAGAATGAGAAACCGACCCCAGTTGTTTTTGCTTGGGTATAATCCTACTAGGGATGATGTTTCTTACAGCACCAAATGGTTTCTTCGATTTGGTCGTGGAGTCCCATTTTTTTGAAGGATGGGATTTGCACCCCCATGATATCTGGAACCTGCAGGATGCCGATCACGTTGATATGTGAACAGCTCCCTCGTTCCACGGGGATTTTTGGGTTTTGGACTCGACCCAAACTCCAAGGAACATCCATTTGTATTTGGGAATACTGTACAATCCCTGCGAACCAACCAATGCATGTGCATTGATACTGAGCCAGCAATAGCAGGAATCTTTGGGCCGATAGTCTTGTCCCGTTCCAAGCATCATAGCCGGACGTTTTTCACAGTTGGAACCCATGCGTAAAAATGTGTAAAAATCAACGAATTGAGGAGCTGACATTCCAAGTAGTTGAGTTGTATCTTCATGCGTGTTTGGTAAGTTTCTCATTCCTGTGATTGGCACATATGTAAGTGGGAAAACAAAATCAACCATGGAATTTTAAGCAAGTTTCATCCAGTGAAATGATCCTTAAATACAGCAGTGCGAGGTTCAGGTTGCTGCTCAGGTCTCAATGTTTGCCAGCATGATGCAGACTGTCATCTTGCAAATGCTGGAGACTCGGGGTGGGAGATGGATGCGATGCTTCAAATGAGCTTATCTATATAATTGTATATGTATACGTATATATGAATATATATTATATATTTGAATATATTTGATAATTGAGTCTGATAAGGACGTGGATTGTCACCCATTGTGCCTGGAATGATATCAGGGATTTAGAACCCCAGCTACTGACTATTTTGTCACTTCTGAAACTACCCCAGAAGCTGGAAAATTGGCGACAGACTTTCCAACAGGGTACTGTAAGGGGTTTGGGGGTCCGAGTTTGATTTTCCATGAATCTGACAGGTACTTGAAGCCTACACCATGTTGGTATGTGAAAACCTGCGGTACCAGGATATCCCCAAAGCCCACCATTTTATGCTGAGATCTCTCCACTGACATCTGGCGAAGTTGGTACACTGTTGTACCACTCATGGACGATATAAATACTCTCTGGTTATTCAACGTAGCTATGGAAAATCAACATGTTTAATAGATAATGCCAACACCGGATTAATAAACCCCCCCCACCAGGTAGGTAGGTAGGTACCTTCTAGCTAGTTTTCTTGACCATCCCTTAATAATAAGCAACTCTGAACCATAAAACTTTGGATATGGCTTACGTCAATTAGATCTTAATAGAA
>Ga0126342_10007007_pt1 | contig 20081 bp, 11 predicted proteins | sample Cyp1metagenome_FD_92528 | JGI IMG/M metagenome (GOLD analysis project Ga0126342, IMG submission 92528) | Coral microbial communities from Lord Howe Island, Old Settlement Bay, Australia - Cyphastrea 1 metagenome | ecosystem: Host-associated > Invertebrates > Cnidaria > Coral ...
GCGTTCCCGCCCGGGGCAGGAAGCGCAGGGGGAGTGGACATTGCGAAAACTACGGAGAAAGAACGACAAGTGTGAAACAAAGGAAACCAGCGATCGCTTGGCGATACGGCTGATAACCTGTAGTTAACAGCTAAAAGCCGGGAACAACCACAAACCGCACAGCGTATTTCTTGAGCCAATGCAACATGGTATAAGAGGGTGAAAAGCTAATATATGCATTACTACTGTGCAACAACATAAATATATATAGTATAACATATATATATATTTAATGAATTTATTTTTTAATATTATTAATAAATAATATTGAATATTTAATTTATTAAAATATCTTTAGTATTATATATATATAATTCATTGAGTGCTTCACCCTCTATCTCTGTCAGAGGGTTGGAGCTAAATATAAACTGGGGGAACTATATATGGAGCCGTGTGGAGCTATATTATATAAATATACATACATTTAAAGTGGTTGGAACTATATATAGAAAACTACTAGAAACTATTTTGAAACAATGCGGAACGATAGACAAAAAATCAACCCTCAAAATTGCCCTGTTAAATGTTACTTTTGTCTTCATATGTTGCCTTGTATTCAACTACATCCTCAGAGACCAGTTAATGACTCTACCATAGTCGATGCTTTGACCGCCCCAAAACGCGAAAGTAGCTAGTGCTGGCATCGCATACCTGCTGCAGGCACCGCTTTCTCAGTCATGTAATTTGAGATAGTTGGCAGGTTCCTGTCAAGTTCATAGTTAATAGTGCGACGTGATGCCATGTGTAAATATGCGTGCGCCCGGGTGATATTCATGAACCTTGTTTTGATCAAGGCCTACGCCTTCAAGATCAAGGCATCCATGTCGTGCATCATGACAAGCAATCAATATCAAGATTCAGTGGCGTTGACACTGTGCTTGGTGGTGTTCTGTCTCGTCTTTAAAAAAACAGCTGTGCTGATATAGATGGCACAGCGCTGCTCAAGGCTTTTTAAAGATGTCTGCCCTTCGAGTAGGTGGCTGGGGGCTCTTTGCATAAACGGGTTTACATATAATTAGTCAGGAACGGTTCTGAACGGTTCCTGACTATATACCATTTTTTTTTTGAGATTTTCAATGGTGCTGCTCTTAGCGCCTGGTCTCCCAACAACAACCTGAAGGAAAATGCAAAATCTTGGGGGCGGCATCCTTCATAGATCTCCACAGTCCTCTGATCTTACAATGCCATATCATCAAACCCATCCACTAGCCCAACCATGTCCTTCCCAGCCTAGGCTAAGTTAATCACATTTAATCACCTTCTGCGTGCACCGGGATGCTCTCAAAAGTTTGCAGATTCTTACAGGTTCAACCAAGACATTGATCGGAACGTATTCCTCGAGTATTCTGGGCTAAAACCTTTCGAACATCCTTGGGGAACAAATGGCGACATAGGATGCCCCCACGCAAGTGCGCTTGAATGCTCTTCGCAAAACCCAAGGCGCTATCAGTACGCAAATGGTCTCACACGGCAATGTTTCGCTTTTGTTCAGCCGCACACTGCGATTGCTCTTTGGGGGAAACAATTTATGATTTGAGCATGATGGGGCTGCTATGGCTCAGCGAAAAGATTGCGCAAATCAAAGCAAGCGTTTGCATGCCACAGCCACGTTCGCTTTTGAACAGTTTCTGCATTTGTTTTTTTCCTTAGACTGGGATAGGATACATTCTTCCGAGAAAGAAAAGCAACAAAATCCAAAGTCTTGGGTTCAAGTCGTTTGTGTCCTTTTTCTTGCGGTTAGTGGTATGTTACTCTTCGCTTCATGCCAGAATGGGCGACCCAACATCATCCTGCAGGTCTTTCCATGTTTGGGTTTGTGGTCTGGCGCCGTGCATATCTTGCAACATGGGTCTAAGGGAACAGACATAAGAGTTCTTCCAACATGTCTGATTTTTGGTATGGTTTTTGGTTGGCAAATGTTCTTGATATTGTGAGAGGAGGCCCCGCAAGAATGCTTCGAATGCTTCTGGCTGGGGACACGCAGGGGGCTTCATTTGAGTAATGCAGTAATGGATGATTCGTGTTGCAATGCTGCACTACTAGTGATTAGCTTGTTGGGAGAAGATTGTGACTGGGCATGTGGCGCCCTGCAATCAAAAATGGAAGGCCTGATAAGTATTGAGGGGAGCAGCTCTAATGCAAAACAACTATCGGCTCAACTTATCCTTTGCCCATAGAGGGGTTAGCAGCATCCAACAATGAACGTCATTTCATTCATCAATACGCCCTTAGAATTTATATATAGATCCTTCAAATTTATATGTAGCCCCTAGAAGGTTTATATATAGTTCCTATTAGTTCCTTCTGTTTCGCAGACAAGCGCGATCAATAATATATAATATATAATACATTTAATATTAAATATATATATATTATATCATAGATTCATAATATATGATAAACATTTAATATATCATATATCAAGGTGAGGCCCCCATGTAATAAGTCAAGTTATATGTGGTTCATATGAAGTTATAACGTGGGTGAGTCAAGTTATAACTTGGGTTAAGTATGTTAACTTCGGTTCAATTTATAACTTCAGATAGGGAGATATAACATGAGATAACATATATGTTGAAAAAAATAAAAATAAGTTAGGAAAGATAGCTGTTTTTGGGCAGGGAAACATAGTTTCGATTGGTCTGCAAGGTTTCCAAGCTCAAACGCAGCTTTTTTTCCGTTGGTCATGGAAGCGCCTGAAAATGGATCAGCGACGAGAGCAGCGATGCAGGATTACCGATCCTGCTGTCAGTTTTTGACTGTTGCAATTTGGAACGAGCTGACGGTGACGCCACTTGCATCCGCATTGCATCGTGCGGATGCAGTGGTGGGGTATCTGGTGAATAGCCTTGGTCTTCGGCACCCGTCGGAGCCAACCTTGGCAGTCATTACTGCATTGGTGGCATGCCGCTCGGATGAGAACTTGATGCAGTTGCAGTCCTTGCTTGCCACCGTTAAGTCAGTAATGCGGACCATGGTTTCAAGGGCTCGCATCAGTGGCGTGCCACTCCCAGCAGGCCAGTACGTTGAAACATTGCCAAATCAAGTGGCGCAGTTACCGGTCGCTGTGCAAGAGGCCGTTGCACCGTCGGGATTTGCTGCGATTCCTGCCTGCGTTGACTTGGACAAGATCTTGCAGAAGGCACGCGCAATTCCTTTGCGTTCCACACATAGGGACGTTCAATTGCAGCGTCAGCTTCAGCAGGGTTCTGCGGCCATGTTTGGAATTGGTGGATTCCATGGTTTGCAGATGTTGCAGACAGCACAGATGGCCCAAGCAGCCATGGGAATGGCGCAGGGATTGGCCACGCAGAACAATGTGCACCCACAGGACCCTGAGTTGAAGAATTTGCAGATTTTTGGAAATCGTGCAGCTGCAGCCCCGACCGGCTCTGCATCTGTGCGGATGCTGATGGATCGTGCGACAGCACCCGTTGTGGCAAGTGTGGCATCTTCGAGCATTTCAGCTGTGGGTGCAGCAGCGCCCGCGGCCCCAGCTGCAGCGATGGAGCGTGTGGAGGAGCCGGCACGTGCGGTTGCTGTTGCAGTTCCAGCCTCGGTGGAGCCGGGACCAGAGCACGCCAAGGAGGTTGCGCTTGTTCCGGCAGCTGCGGACGGAGGAGAGTCGCCAGGGGCTGCTGAACCAACTGGAAAAGTGGATATGCCGCAGCGTGTGTCGGAAGCCATGGATAGGCTTGCGCAATCGTACTATGGAAAGGGAGTGCAGGAGGCTGCTGCCGCCGAGAAAGAGGAAGGTGTGATCAAGCGTCCAGCTGCTGCGAAGGGTCGCCCGCGCAAGCGCCCCGCTGCTGCAACCTCCTCTCTGGGCAGTGTTTCTGAGGAAACTAAGGCTGAGGAAGTGGCGGTTGGTGCCGAGACAGGTGCCATGAAGCGCCCGGCAGCGAACAATCTAGTCCCTGCGAAGATGTCCCAGCGGGGAGCAGATGGGACTAAAAAGAAGCCTGCGGCTGCTTCCAAGAAGGCTGCTGCTTCGCCTGGTGCTTCGCGTGGTGCTGCTAAGGGGCTGGTGACTCGCAAGCAGCAACTCAAGTGGCGACCGTCTGGCTGCTCGCGCTGCCGCAACACTCCTGGCTGCTGCCCTAGCTGCTGGACTCAGCGCGGCTACCGTGTCAGCTAGAATGGAAGTACCGTGGCATTGCATTTTTGGCGCCTGACTTTTGACATCCCTCTCCCGTGACAAAGAATGTTTTTCAACTTCCGGCTCATCTCCCTGCATGGGTTCCTTTCATGTCTCCATGTTGTGGGTTTTTCTGTTGGGGATTGATACATTTCTTCGATGTCTCTTCGCAGCGTTAGCATTTTCAAGATTAGACGGAAACCCCCCACCTTTAAGACTTTGTTTCTTTTTTCTGAAGCCATGGAAGCCAAGCATGTTGTGGCGACAACTGAGGAGGATGGGACAGTACGTTTGGCTACCAATGACAAGTCGGTGACTTTGCAAAGTCCAACGTTGGCTGCTCTGTACGCGCCCGAGGAAGGCAGCAACACAGAGGCGCAGAGCACCCAGCCAAAGACGGAGGGGATGGTTGGAAATGCGGCGCCCAGCCTCTTGGCCACGGAGCCGTGGCGTGGCCGTGCATTGGCAGCTGCAGAAGCGCTTGTCACACAGTTTGATGAGCGCTCAGACATTAACATGGAAGACTGTCCGATCTATGATGAGTTGAAGAACATACAAATGAATGTTGCCACCGAAGAGGGCATCGATGCCGAGCGTGTGTCGGACATCTTACACGCTGGGCAGATGTTTCTGTATATTTGCGATACAGACTTTTAAAGGCTCCGTGAAGCTGAGGATTGCAAGCTTCAGAGAGAAGGATCGGTGTGGCCATGCGGGAAAACGACAACGGCAGCCTCTCAGTTTCTCTCATTGGAGTTCGGTGCTTTTCTTGTGTCACTGTGTTGTTCACATGCACGTTGATGTCCTGTCGGCTCAAGTCTTGCTTCTGCGTTTCGCGATCGGTCCCCAGACGGGTCGCGTTCCGCGGACAGGCGCGGAGGGGGAGATGGGCCGTTGAAACGGAATATAATTCTACAGTATATATATATATAATTTGCTTTATACATCTTTATACAGCGCTTCGTCTGCGGACAAGCTGCGGCTTCGCCTAGTGGCAAGCCAGGTTTGAGCGTGCTTTGTCTGAGGACAAGCAAGAGCTTTGTCTACGGACAAGCTGCGGCTTCGCCTGCGGGCAAGCCCGGTGTTAGCATGCTTCGTCTGAGGACAAGCAAGAGCTCTGTCTACCGACAAGCTACGGCTTAGCCTACGGGCAAGCCAGGCACCAGCGTGCTTCGTCTAAGGACAAGCAAGAGCTTCGTCTGCGGACAAGCTGAGCAAGACGAAGTGCAAAAGCTTTGTCTTCGGACCAGCTCCCGCTAAGTAGCTGTGTCTGCGGACAAGCTGCGGCTTAGCCCACGGGCAAGCCAGATCTGATGCGTTCAGAATCGTTCGTCCACGGACAAGCTGTCTTTATCTCGCAGCCACGGTTGTCAACGTGTCACGTTTTCAACATTGAATATGGAAGAGAGATACTATATATTTATAGACTATATTTTATATAGATATATATATATATGTCATTGCATTGCTCCCCATGATATATACAAAAGTAAAGGAACGTAAACATATCATATATGGTTTTTGTTTCTCTGTCTGCTTCGTTTCTGCCGGCAGGCCAGATGGTGATGTCGAGTTCGTCGCGGAGTCGGTCTACGAAGAGGAGTCCAGAAAGGCGCAAGTCACCGCCAACGGCGCCGGAGAGCGCGGTGGCTGTGCCGGAACCAGAAAGGAAAGCGACGGACGCTGCAGCTGAGACGAAGAAGGGCAAGCAGCGTCCGATGGAGAAGCGATCCAAGGGTAGTGGGGCTGTCGCCCATCGAAGAAAGAAAGGAGATCCTTGGACTTGGACGTGCTCCGAGTGCCACAGGGTCATCCAAGATAATCCCATTGCAAAACAGCAGCACTGGGATAGTGTGTTTTGCCGGGCCACGCGTCTCTACAAGCAGCATGGTGGAGATTGGTACGACTGGCGAGCAAAAGTGGAGAAGGAAGATTCTGTGCAGGGTGGTTGGACCCTGCACGAAAATTCAAAGCAGAGGGGCCGCGACAGGCCGCCGGAACCCAAAGTGCCGCCCTGCGGCCAGAACAGCAAGGCCTGGGAAAGAGAAGTTCAGTATGACTGGGACTATGTTTGCTGGCGGACGGATCGGGAGAGGTCCAGTTTCAGGCGGTCGCATCGATCGCGATCCACGGATCGCCGTCGAGGCAGGTCCCGCAGTGCTGTGGATGAACGGGATACCAGGGACAGACAGAATCGCGAGCGTGCGCGCTCGTCAGGCCGCAATCGTGCCCGGAGTCGACCGCCGCGCGATGAGGACCGCCGGCCGAAGTCGCGCAAGGCAGAGTTCGAGGAAGTGGTCGAAGAGGTGCCGTTGGGTCATCGAAAGAAGAGTGGGACCGCTCGTTCCGGAGGAGCGCCCGCTGCTGCCAAGGACATGGCGAAGACAGCTAAAGAGAAGGACGAGAAGGAACCAGAGCGGGAGGAAGACGCAGGATCTTCCGAGTACTCTTACACGTATGAATCTTCGTCTCGGAGCGAAGGCTCTGGGAAGGAGACGGGCCAGAAAGAAGCCATAGTGACACCAGCTGCCAAGGTCAGTGCCAAGGCTGGCGTTGGAAAGACAGGGGAAGTGGCGAAAGCATCTGCACCGGCTGCCGCACCGGAGCCTTTTGCTGGTAGCTCTGCAAGTGCCCCTGCCACTACCCTTTCTCCGCGCCAATCGGCGCCGAACCAGCACCCTGCCACTGGCGCAGCCTCTGCGCGGCTGAGCGATTTGTACAGTAGCTTGCTGCGCACGGCCATGGAGGTTGTGCATGAGAAGGAAGCCCAGAAAGGCAAATAGGAATTTTTCCTGGTACAGTCTTGCTGACATCGTGCACTGAAACGCTCCTCTGGCGGTTCAAAAAAAGGACTGCTTCCAGCGGTTTCAAGGTGTTCGAGGTTTCTGAGAAGCAGTGGGAAGAAACGCGTGTGTGTTTCTTGCTGAAACCAGAAAAATAATGAAAACGCGTTTGTGTTTCCATGGTACAGAGAAAAGAAACATAGAAACGCGTTTGTGTATCCGTATGGAAGAAGCCCCAACATTGGAAACGCGCATGTGTTTATGAAAACAATCCTATAGAACAAGGAGAAAAACATAGAAAAACTGAATGTGTTAAATATGTGTTTCCTCTTGTGACCCTGATGACTGCAAAACACCTCTAGTACTAATGTGTTTCCAGGAAAAATCGGAAACGCGTGTGTGTATCCGTGGGAAAAGAATGAAAAACTATGGAAACGCGTTTGTGTTTCCCTAGGAGAGTACAACAGGGATAGTAAACACGCATGTGTTAAAAATGTGTTTTTTTGTGTTTCCTCGGAAACGCTCGACGCAGCCATTTTGCAGTGCTCAAGCTGTCCTGACTGCAGCTGGTGTTTGGCGCGCAAGCGTGACAATGGCTACTGCCACCACAGAAGCTAACCAGGTGGCTGCTGCGGAGGCCTCTGTCGCCATGGATGCGACGGGTGTGACGTTGCAGCAAGAGAATCTCTTCGCTGCAGCAGATGATCTGGAGGTTGGAGCGGTGGCGACCTTGGCGGATTCACCAGAGTCTCCGGACGCTGGGGGCACGCCGGCAGATTCGACTGAGCCAATGTCGTCCGCTGCGCCATCTGATGGCCAGCCGCTTGTCCTTGCGGTGGAGGAACAGCAGGAAGCTGACGAGGCTGCGCAGTCGGCGCAGGTGACATGTCGTCGTTGTGCAAGTGTGGTGGATCGTGAACATTGTGTGGAGAACCCGAAGTTTCGCATGGAGCTGCGCTGGACATGCCGCAGCTGCCATGCGTGTCACACGACGCTGCAGCGGCACGGCATTGAAATGAAGTCTCTCTTGAATGAAGAAGAGACGGTTGCTTTCTTTTCGGAGGCGAAGGCCGTGCGCGACAACTCCGCTGACAAACGTCTATCGTATAGTCAGGCCAGAGGTGTGCTCAAGCAAGCAATGATTGAGTCTTCTTCCCGAGAGGACAGGGAAGGCGACTTTGGTGAGTTCCAACCCTTGAGTTTCTGGGAACTTCGTGGCTACAACGTGGCCAACATCGAACAGATGGCCGAAAAACGGAGTCACCCCATCTTGGGGGACACGTACAGGGTTGACATCACCAAGAAATCTACAGAGTTCATTGCCAAGCTGACGGAGGAGCGCATTGTGCGCATGGAGAGTGATTTCCGCCAGCGCCAGCAGTCAGTGTCAGCCACTGCTCCGTCATCGTCTGGCGGCTTGCCGGCTCTGCAGTTGGATTTACCGGCTGCTGAGATTGTCAAAGCACCTGGTGGAGGCAAGAAAAGAAAGACTGCAGAGGAGAAACAGCACGACAAAGAAGCTGCCAAGCAGGCCAAGCAAGAAGCCGAGAAACGTGTCAAGTTGGAATCAACTGCTGTGGCCACTGCTGGAAAGCATTTGCCTGGTTTGCAAAAGTTGACTGCGAAGCTGGAAGAGGCGGCGCTAAAGGCGCAGCTGCACAATGTGCCAGTGCCCCCTGCCACAGCCGAGCTGGTGACACGTGCTGGCCAGAACCTGGCCTCTGCTGTGGCAAATGCGACCAAGATGTTGGGCGGAGCAGCAAGGGGTTTGTGCTTGGCGAACATGGCAGCCGAAGTCCTTTTGAATGAGAAAGAAACCCAAGAAGTGTTGAAGAAAGGAAATGAGGCTCTGCGTGCACTGCAGGCGCTCACGAAGGTGAGCAAAGGTCCCAGTGCGAAGGCCAAAGCGAAGGCACAGGCTGCAAAGACGGACTGAGCGGAGACAATTGGTGTCTCTGCGTGACATGATTGCGTTTCGTCGGCGCATCGTGTCGGCCAAATCTCTTTTTGTTGCCACGCAGCATCTTAGCTGAACGGCCACGGGTTCATCTGCAGGCGCTTCTCAGAAGTGTGAAAAGCAAGGGAAAATTTTCACACATAGCAGCGCAGAATCAAGAAGCAAAGATAGCTTGAATCGTGCAGAAAAACATAAGCTGGTGCGTATGACAAGAGGGGTTGAAAACAACCGCATTGGTTTCCGAATGCACTAGGAAGACTCCATGCTTCGCATTTGTTGCATGTGTGCAAACTTTTTCCAAAGAATATATCTCTCCTGCTTTTCCTGCAGGTTGTGCTTACAGTTTCATTCGATAGAAGGTATATATATATATGTGCAGAAAAAGTATCTTGCTACATATGTCCAGATACATCTTGATATATATACATATATATATATATATGTCTATATAGCATACATAGATATATTCGATTTCTTTAATACCTAAAGCAAATGTATAAGTTACTAATTGTCCAAAAAAACAATCGAACTAGACTGTAGCAATGAAAGCAACTTGAAGAACATATCGAAAAAGAACGAAAGGTTACAGTCGAACAAAACACCCAAAGAAAAAAAATGGTTTCAACATGAATGGTGTGATGTGTCCGTGTAGCCTGACAGGTAAAAGGATGGACAGGTTGCTGTATCCTTCGCAATTGGGCAGATATAGGAATCTTGCCCACGTAAGGCAACTCCAACATAGATTTATGCTTTCACAGGGGTTTGCATCCTTTGCAATAGTGTGCTGAGTAACGGTATTGTTTCACAGGGGTTTGCATCCGTTGCAACACTGTGCGGAGTTAGGTTATTGTTTCACAGGGGTTCTGGTCGTGAAGCCGTTTGGCTTGCATAGTCAATAGCCTGGGAGGAAAAATGGAGCAGAGAACACAATGCTGCAAAGTGGATCGAGAGTTCATCCGGAAAGGATTAGCTCGGTATAGTCTACGTTGCATATCTCTTGTGAAAGGGATAATCAAAAAGCGTGCTGTCAAGGCGCATGCACCAGGCTGCTTGAAGCGCACGCAACAGAAAGTGTTAGGACCGTATCGGCATTGCTTTCAGCCTGTGCGGCTACCTGCTGCGGAAGGAAACGAAGAGGAGGTTGTTTTTTTTGCAGCTGATATGAAAAAGGTCTTAGATCTTCTGTGTCAACGCTGCCCCCGCATGGAAGAGATGCTGACGTCTTCTCCGGGAGGACGGTTACAGGCCGTGCTGTCGCACGATGAGGCGACAGCAGGAAACGTGTTGAACCCGCTGTTGCGGAAAAAGATTCTTCTTTTCTATGTGACTTTCACAGCTTTAGAAAGTCTGTGGACTTCCAGTCGTGCGTGGCTGCCTGTTGCGGCGATAACGCATGACCAACTGCAGAAATGTAGGGGAGGTGTGTCGGGAGCGACAGCCGCGTTTCTGCGCCAATGGTCTGACAGTGCACTGGGTGTACCCTTTGCCATCGGATTGCAGCGGCGCATGGTGTCGGTGAAGTTGAAAATCTTCATATCTGACCTGGACTCACAGCGAGCGGCCATGGCCGCCAAGGGTTCGGCGGCGCTGAAGCCATGTTGCTTTTGCAGCAACTGCATCGCACAATACGCAGGTGACAGCTGCAGCGACGAGGGTTTTCGAACTGTTGCAGAACATGACTTCGGTCGCTTCAGGCAGTATGACCGGCAAGACTTGGAAACGTGCATTCTGGCCGGTCTCGCCCGTGTGAGCACATGGCCAAAATGTGAAAGGGACCTCCGTGAACGCGTGCTAGGTTTTAATTTCGATGGTCATAGCCTGTGGGCGTGTCCCGTGAGTCGAGCTCTGCTGCATGTGGATATGATACAAAACGATGCGTTGCATTGCTATTGGAGCAATGGCATTTGCAACTCGGAAATGATGTTGCTGTTGGAAGAAGCGAAACGACAGTTGGGTGTTGATTTGGCTGCTCTAGCTGAAGTCTGTCTGGCAGCCAAGTGGCGCAGAGCGACTGCGGAACACCAAGGACCGAGTTTTCTTCGTCGGCTCTTCAAAGACTGTCTCTTCGGTTCGGCTGGCTTCAAAGGCTCGGCTAGTGAAACCATTGCGCTTGCCGCCTTGCTCCGCTGGGTAGCAGACGTGCATTGGTGCAGCATGCCGACCTTGCGTGGAGCGGCGCAGAGCTTTCTGCAGCTGTGTCGCGTCACCGATCTTTTGCGTGGCCGACGGAGAGGAGACGCTGCATGGCACGATTTGGCGATGGAGCAGTCCTTGCATCAAAAACTGTTCGCTGAACAGTATCCGGGTCGCAGCAGACCAAAACACCATTGTCGCTTGCACCTGCCCCAGCAGTACCGGCGAGACCGAGTCGCGTGTGTCTGCTGGGGCGTCGAAGCTGCCCATAAGAATTACAAAGCAGTCTTCGCTTCGACCCTGCAGCATCTGCTGAGAGATGTGCGCGGTGGTTCCGACATGAGTCGGCACCTACTGCCGCGCATGCTGCTGCGGTCCATGGAAATGCTTACCGAAAGACCAGTGTTGCCGCAGGGCTTCGAGTTGCAAAATGCTTTTACCGAAAGAGAAGTGGAGGAAGCCACGACCATGAGCAACACACGCATTTCCTCCAAATGCCGTTTGCAGATGACGGATCTTGCTGAAAATGACTACGTACTGCACGGAAAGACCTGGAACCAGGCTTGCAAAATTCATTTCTTTCTCGAAAGGGATGGACGCTTGTATTTTTTCATTACAAGCTTGCAGCTAATTCATCAATCGGACGCGTGCAAACACTTTCGGATCACTGAGCATCAGCAAGTGCTCGCGTACGAAACATTAGACAACATGCACGTGCCTGCTTGGCAGACAGAAGAAAACTGTCTGGTTCTTTTTCTCCCTTAAACGAAGGGAAAAAACATGAAAAAGGACACAATTGATCGCAGCAGAGAAAATCACGTTCTTCCACCGCTGCCTCTTCAAATGATGCAAATATATATGATTTTTGCTACAAAAAAAGATACGCAAGATATAACTTAAGATACAAAATCAGTTAAACAAGTTAACATAACTTCAAGTTAACTTCCCTAACTCATTTATAACTCTCTTATCTTCAAGTTAACTTGGGGGCCTCACCATATATTAAATACATTATCTTTATATATATATAATATTTAGATATATCTGTATATAATTAATATTATATATATATACATACATCCAATGTGCTCCTTTTTCTTGGCCGTCCAATTTTTCTTGGTCAGACCAAGAATTGTTTGTCGCGGCGAATGACCAGCAATTTTTGGTCGTTCGCAGCTGGGATGGTTAAAACTGAGTCTCGCCTAACTTCCAGTTGAAAAGAAATTGTCATCTTTGGAGGCCTTCTAGGGGGCCGCAAATTTTCCAGAGCTGCCTCCAAACCTACTTGCGCAAAGGGTTCGAGCTGCCGTTACTGCCTGAAAAGTGAGCAGCGGTCCACATTCCAACCAAGCAAACAAGGTTTTTTTTGCAACTCCATGTGTAGAAACAACTCTCCCACTGTATAAACAACACCCGACACCAACTTTATCTTCTGACCCAAGCACGTGTGAAACTATTGCTCAATCACACATGTACTTTCTTGATTGAATGTTGTTTCATATCATCCCTTTGTGAGCTCACTGAGTTTGGTAGTCGGCCTTGCAGTACTGGCAAAAATGTTTTTGAAGTGCTATTGAATTGCTTTTGGGTTTCCCTTCTAAGAGTGTATGTGGTGTATCTCTGTCGCCCTTTGCTGTGTAGTTATGTGTCGACGAAACATGGAACAAATTCGTGTAAACCCTGACCATTGCAAACCACACCAGACCTTTGCAAAATGCCATATACATCTCGAGACGAAACGCCCATGCATTCTTTACCAGCACGGGTGCGGTCAGTACTTTAGCAAATCAAGTTCCCAAGAATTTGGATGAGAAAACAACGCCACAAGACCAGTAAGAAAGCAGAAATGTTGTTTTGGAATAAAGGCAACCTTTGGCAGGAAAAACTAAGCAACCTTTGGCACAAAAAATGCGCAAGTATGCGCAAGAAGGCCAGATCAAACAAGAAAACCACCAATCCGCACAAGATAACGCAAGAATGCAAAGGAATGCGCAAGAATTCGCAAGGACAAAAATGCACAAGAGCGAGCAATGATTGCAACCATCCAAATGTTCAAAACGGGGAGCGCAGTCATGCACCAAATTGTCAGATTGAAGCAAGAGAAGGCACAAGAACAGACAAGAAAGCCAACAATTTGTGCAAGAACGGGCAAGAACACAAGAAATTTTTAGGGCCCTGAATACAGGCATCCAAATATTATTGTGGCTGATTTTGCCAGAGAATAACAGATTTGTAAGTCTGTGGTTCCCACGAAAAGGCCATGCAAAATTGCAAGGTCTGCAGGTTTAAGGCGGTTTTTGTAGGTTGAAAACTTGGCGTCAGGTTAGTGGTCACTGAGAACACACATCCTTGAAATCAATGCCAGAATGCCGCACAATAGAATTATCGAGGGTGGTTCAAAGTAGTTTTGAAGGTGAAATAGAAGTTTGTACACATTCCTTTGATTTGTCAACGTATGCCAGGTCATGTCCGATTTTACCTTGTTGATGTTGGCCAACTTGGTTGTGCAAATGGTTTCAAACACAAGCAATGTGCACAAACTCAGGAACAATAGCTTCGCCAGCTTTCCTACCACAAAATTGTTTGATTCAACTTGAGTTGGAGGACCCATTTTCTGCCAGAGTCACATCACATTGAAAATCAGGAACCGCAAACCTAGCACCTAAACTCCCAGAACCCGAGTTTGCCAACATCCCCTGAACAAGAACGAAGCACCCGAGCAAAACCAAATGAGGGTAGCTCTTGATTGAGTATAAATCAGGTTTGTGGTCATGTATACGGCTTGTACTTTGCCATTTGCTTTTGAATTGTCAGTAAAAGCGGGTCTTTGTGACAGGGCGAGTCTAATCTTGACAACGCATGGAATAGTACATTTCCCATATGCTTAGGCAAAAAAAACATTGTTATCGCTGGTTGTCACTCGCCAAAAAAATATTTGATCAACAGTTTTTTGTCGGACCAAAAATTTGTTGGCCACGAGGATGACAGGATGACCAACAAAAATTAAGAAAGTGACACATTGGAAGGCCCAAGTATATGTGTGAACATGTGTGTATATTGAAATATCACCTATAGTGATAGTGGAATCATATGGGAGATGTTGTTTCTTCTACTTGAGAGGCAGAACCGAAAGAAAAGGAGAAACAACAGGTACACAAAAGGATGGTGGAATATGGTGAAGTCTTCTTAGCATATCATGATTCTGAGGGTGCACCCGCTGTTGCTCCGCCCTACTCTTTATCTCGGACTTGCACATACCATCACATACCCAGTGTTTGTGAGACCTGATTCTTTGCCTTTCTAATCTCTACTGGATGGTAATCAAGGACGAGGAATCTGAATGGAAAGATGAGGGGGGAGAGGAAGATAAGTTATCAACATTATCTTCCTTTTAGAGTACATGAAAAACATTCATGCACTTTGACATGACTTAACCTGATATACTCCTTGAGTAGAGTCTAGCTCTCGCATCATCAAAATTCTTAACACAAACGCCGGCCGTAAAATAGAACGAATTTGTGTGCCGAAGCACGCAGGTGCTGTCATTTCAAATGTTTCACATCTGTTCCCTGTTCGCCGAATTTCAAGCGACCTGAGTCGAAGGTTCAGTCGTCCACCCTGCTGGGTTCCATACCATTCTCCCAGAATTGAAAGGGATCCCCTGTAACACCATTCATCAACCAATTGGAGGTCATTTTACATTATCCCAGGGCTATAACGGCATAGCTAATAAACTTCTATTGGGGATGGTGTATTTTTGGGTTTCCCAATATACAGACCTGTATTCGTTTTCTGCATGATCTTAGGCATAGAACATATGCGAATGCAGCAATTGTTTATTATTGGGTTTGCCACATTAGTAGTTTCGTAAAAAGGTGCTACCCGTACCTTTACTGACTTTCCTGCATTGCACCCAGCATCACCCAGCTATACCCAGCTTGAAATGCGCCCCTGCATTTAGTCTTTCGAGCCATGATTCTGTTAGCAACAGGGCACTGTTGCATGTTTTGCAGACAACATACATCATACAACTTGGCAAACCGTTTCATGCATTGTTTTCTATTTGTGAGTCACAATGTTAAACTGTTAAACAATTGAACATTGCTTTAGTCCTGCAGACTGGCTGAAAGGCAGCATTTTACGGACCCTGCAGGGTGGTACTTGCTCAGAGCAACCGAGACCAGTGTGGCGTTCTCGTTTTAGAGAAGGAATTGGTGACTTCATCAAATGTCCGGCGCTCCTGTGCTTCGACGGAAGATCAAGCAAAGAATGTCATGGGATGCCTGTGTGGTCAGAAATGGTCTTTTGCCACGATGGTGTTCCAGCTGCAGGTGAAGAAAAAAAAACTGAGAACATGTGGACGATATATTTACAAAAAATGCAAACACAAGGGTCTGGAGGAAACCCTTTCTCCACAGATCCATGTCTCATCATAGCAACATTGACCTGTGTTGACCATCAACATTAACCAGGGTCCAGGGCAATCATCTAATTCTTGTCAATGACTCGTCACGTCATCAAGATTGTTCTCTTATATTTTGTGCAGCTTGTATTCAATAAAAAGAAGATGCCCTTAGTGCATCAGTGGAACCAGTTCGAGTTGAACCTCAGTCGGTCAGTTTCCGGAAGACTGGGGATGTTTCAAGTGTGACTACTTTACCCCAAATAGCTGAAGCAAATCCTAAAGCACCCTTTGAGGTTTGACAAATCTAATCTCGACAGAAAATGAGCTTGGAAGCCTAGAACGCACTTACTTTTTGGATATTTTTGCCTGACAACTGTTTGGGTGACCTGATTGATAGCTTTTGTGGTTGTAAACGAGAATAAATAGGAATTGGCAAGTCATGCAGGTTCCGGGTGTTTCCCCATTACTCGGCCTTCTAGTTTGGGGCTGAGGGGTGCCCAAAAAGATCAGCAGATTAAACCGTAGACCATCAATGACCATCAATGACCATCAATGACCATCAATGACCATCAGACATATAGCGTAAGGAAGAACTTCTTCAGTCTTTTTGGGGACCACGGAAGTGAAGATGACAGGATCTCTGTTTGGCGAGGTCATCGCTACCTTTGCAACGCCCATCCGATCGGACCTCTTCGGGCCTCGCAGCGGAAAGGGGGAACAAACTCCATGGGATGAGAGATGTTGGAGATACAGCTGGCAGATGCCAGGGTCGGAGTTCCGTATGTTGACGATTCTTAACTACAGAGTAGGGAATTCAATAATTTATGACATTTCTATACATTTCTGCCATTGTTTATTCTTGCTACAATGGAGAATTGGGTAATTATAGACATATTGCAGCACGGACCAATAGTAGAATGTAATCCCATCCTCCTAATAATTATTGAAAGGAAGTGTAGCTCCCACAATTCCGAGTTACGGACGAATGTCCATGGTCATTCTTCACATCATGATGTCAACCACAGAGGCGGCAACAGTAGTTGGCAAGTGGAAAGGTTGGCAAAGAAACATGTTAAAAAAACAAAAAAAGTGATGGCCGCAGACCAGCGCCCAATAGTCCTCACTGTGCTTTGCGGGAGAGCAACTGGAGGTGGCCGCGGCGCTGCCAATTATGCGGATATTGTGCGGCACTGCAGGTTGCTAAACGCATTGTAACAACTGCAGGAAGGGAAGTTTTTGAGAAGAATTCGGTTACAGATTGAAAGAAGGAGTCGCCCAGCAAGGGAGGTAGCTCAGAACAGAAGCGGGCCAGAGACAAACTAGCCCAGACAAGAGGCAGCTCAGAGAAGAAGTAGCTGAGAGAAGCGGTCTCTCAGAGAAGAGGTAGCTCAGCAAAGAGGTGGGTGGCCCAACCAAGAAGTAGCTCAGTGAAGGGGTGGCATCAAGAAGACTTGGCTTAGGGATATTTAGGGAATGGGTACAGTAGCTCCACAGAGAAGTAGCTGTAGCTCATGAATTGCTTCATTCCTTCATTCATTCATTCATTCATTCACTCACTCATTCATTCATTCATTCATTCATTCGTTCATTAATTCATTCATTCCTTCCTTCCTTCATTCATTCGTTCATTCATTCATTCATTCCTTCATTCATTCCTTCATTCATTCATTCACTCACTCACTCACTCACTCATTCACTCATTCATTCATTCATTCATTCGTTCATTCATTCATTCATTCCTTCATTCATTCCTTCATTCATTCATTCACTCACTCACTCACTCACTCACTCATTCACTCATTCATTCATTCATTCATTCGTTCATTCATTCATTCATTCCTTCCTTCATTCCTTCATTCATTCATTCATTCATTCATTCATTCACTCAGTCACTCACTCACTCATTCACTCATTCACTCATTCACTCATCTACTCATTCACTCATCTACTCATTCACTCATTCACTCATTCACTCATTCACTCATTCACTCATTCACTCATTCACTCATTCACTCATTCACTCATTCACTCATTCACTCATTCACGCATTCACTCATTCACTCATTCATTCATTCATTCATTCATCGGTTCATTCATTCATACTTGCATGCATTCATTCACTCACGCGCTCATCCACACATTTGTTCACGCATTCTTTGATTCCTTCATTCCTTCATTCCGTTCATTCCGTTCGTCACCACCCCATTCATTCCAGTCATCATGTTCCTTTAATTATCACTTTACACTCCGCTCACTAGCATTCCAGTCGGCATCATTCCTTTCATTATCATGCTCAACAACCGCTTTTCATGATTTTCATGCACCTCACAACCTCAATCGTTCATTGCTTCTGCATTTCACAGACTTTCCTCTACGGGCAATATTGGTAAATTATTCCCTTCACATAGCCAACAAATGAACAGACCCAATGCTCAATCAGACTGTTTAAAGTGGTAGTCAATCTGATCATTGGAGGGAAGGGATTCAAAGAGCAATACGGCACTATCTCAGAATCAAAAAGGCCCAAGTAAAGCAACAAACAAAAAATAAAAGTAACATCCCAGCGGGAAAACATTTTTTGTGCGTTACTATATTGCACCCTAGGGGTCAAACTGAGGTCAGTATTGCTATCTCAGCATCTGCAACCTGGGAATTGCGTACGCCACGATTTTTTTAACAATTAAATTGATTAATTATATATATATATAAATCAATACTGACAGTAGTTCTCTCAACTTGTGAGCCATTGCCTTCAACCGTTTCGTTGAAGTAATTTCAACGAAGGCATGTAATTTGGTTGAAAATGCCATTTTGCTGTTTTCCATACCGGACTTTTACGCCTAGTTTTCAGCTGGAAAACATGCTCATTTTAAAACGCCACTGGCATCAAACATTTTAAAATAACGCTCGTTCTTGTTGTTGAATACTGAATATCTCACATCATTGTTGGTGAAACCCGTGCATATAATTTTTGTGTTGCATGGTGAATATTGAGGTTTTCGACCATGAATATCGTTGATCTTTTGGTTTATATGTGTTTATATGCCCAATGTTTTTTGTTGGTGACCCTCCTCCCGCGGACTTCCACCTTTTGGCTGGCAAATATTACAAGTTGAGGCGACGATGGACTGCGAACGCTTCGTTCGAAGCTCCATTCCTGGTTGCAGGCCTGGGATTTCACCGTCACCGGATGTCACCGGTGACTTCGAAGGGTGTTACTGTATATATATACATAAGTAGATCATAGATGATCATAGTCATAGTAGATCCATGTGTGGCAAAGTCTTTAATTCGGTTGGGTTTACTAAAATAAATAACGAACGTATATGTTTTTCCTTCATTTCTTAATTACAATTTTTAGGTTTTGGGTTGAAGGTGGGCCAAGGAATAGGGACAATGTTCCATTCCTAAATTTACCAGATTCATAAAAGGCAATTGCCATGAAAGAAATGTTGGTTTTCCTGTGGCTTAGGGATGGATCTGTTGTTTTTTTGCGTGGTTCCGGTTTTTGGGGTGCCCTTCATTGTGATGTTTACTCTCCAGCAAATTAATATAGACCCTGCCAGATAAGTGCTTGGAAGATGAGTTTTCACCAGAAATTGACAATGCTTCATCCATGCAACAAAACCTTGCGCTAGGTCAGTGACCTTCCAGAATGACGCCTGGCACTGGAACCAATCTTGGCCATGGTCAAGTTACATGGGAAAATATATGTGTAATCGTTTATATATATATGTGTGTGTTTTTTTGATTTTACCAACAAATATTGGACACGCACACACACACATATATATATATATGTATATATATACATATGGTAGATTGCTATTACATGTATCATCCCGATTAGTGTGGTGGGTCGGTATTGAGTCAAGTGTTTCCAAAATAATTCTGAATCAGTGTAATTGTTGGTGTGGGTCAGTATTATGGCAAGTTTTTCAGATGCCAATTGTTCCTTCAGCATTTTTTCACTTTTGGATTTGTTCATTTTATTAAAACATAATTAACTAACTAATTATTTAATGAATACTCGCAACATGTTTTTGAACATACAAAAAACACAATTATAGGATGCCTTATTAAAACCCAACTAAAAAACACAAACAGCACCCAAACAATCGTTCAAGGGGGTAGCCCATGAGCAACCCTGATCTTCAATAGTATGTTTGCTGTGGTGGTCCTCTATTGTGTCCAGCTTGTTTTTTGAAGCGTTTTGTTTTCTCCAAAATCCTTTTCTCCTTTCATGTTCCTTTCCTTTGCTAAACCTTTCTTTTTTACTTTCTTAGTTCCATTCTTTTGGAATTCTCAAAATGACTAATTCCCCAAAATATAGGATGTCTTATTTTTAATACTCATTTTTTTCAAAAAAAAACGCGCAATTTTTCAAGGTGGTAGTCCATGAGCAACCCTGATCTTCAATAGTATGTTTGTTGTGGTGGTCCTCTATTCTGTCAAGCTTTTTTTGAAGTGAACATTTTCCAAAATCCTTCTCTCCTTTCCTTTTCCTTTCCTTTACTAAGCCTTTCTTTTTTACTTTCTTAGTTCCATTCTTTTGGATTTCTCAAAAGTCTAATGTCCCAAAATATAGGACGTCTTATTAAAACGCCATTAAAACACAGCACTCAA
>Ga0126342_10007008_pt1 | contig 20080 bp, 14 predicted proteins | sample Cyp1metagenome_FD_92528 | JGI IMG/M metagenome (GOLD analysis project Ga0126342, IMG submission 92528) | Coral microbial communities from Lord Howe Island, Old Settlement Bay, Australia - Cyphastrea 1 metagenome | ecosystem: Host-associated > Invertebrates > Cnidaria > Coral ...
CACCATGTAACAACCAATCAATAAGCACATGGCCCTCTTCCTCCTCATTGTTTTTAATGCGATCATTGGATCATGAACAGCTTTGTAAAAGGGTGCGCAATCATACGAAAATGTTGCTGAGACTGTGGGCACGTAGGCATATTTAGCTAAAAAGTGCATAAAACCTCACGCGCGTAGGCCTGCGTAGGCAACCTATCCCCACCCAAGCTTCCGCGTAGGCTGAAATTGTGCGCGCGTACGCGAAATGTAAGCCTCGCATAGGTACCTATAAAATGATAACACCCTACTACATCAGAAAAAAAAACACACAACTCACTTGGCAATTTCTCAATTCACTCATTTTCCGTTGGGATTCTCCCAGATTCCAAACCGTTGGGATTTTCCAGTTAGAAAATCACCAGAGGGTACAAAACACTTGCCATATATATAAATCCCGAGCAGTTTTAGTTGTACCCCCTGGTAAACGTTTGCATAGCTATAGAACATCACCATTTTGAATAGGTAAATCAACTATGAATCTGGTATTTTCAATAGCTATGTAACAAATTGCCAGAGGGTATATCCATCAATATCCAGTATTATCCCATCATTATCCCATAATCCATGTATAAATCCATTAATCATCCATGAAAACCATATATTAACCATCCAAAAAAACCATCATATGACTGGATTGGGATGTGGTGAAGCCACTAGTAAACCCCCCAAAAAATCACCCCATAAATGCGTCATTCCAAGCATCCCCAACTGGTAGCTTTATGGCTTCCCAAAATGATCTCCAGGGCTACCAGGGTCGGCTCCTGGAACCTGGATGGTACCCGATGGTCGATGGTCGATGGTGGGTGATTCCCCCCGTCGATGGTGGATGATTAATGGATGGTTTTCATGGTTAAAAACATCACCGATTTTCATCTGGAGAAGCGATTTTCACCAGAAAAATCATCCAGTGTTTTTCAAACACCATCCAGTAGATTCACAAACATTCATTCATCATTTCATGATGATCTGGATTTTAGTGGCATGAACATCCCAGCATATCCCAGCTATGTTGATCCATTTAAGGGCTTCCTTTGGGTGGGCTTTTGACCCATCCCAGCTGACGTTCCCACAACGTCCGTCGCGTCGCGTCTTTTTCCGTCGCCTGCAGGTGGTACGTCGCTCCATTCGCTCGGTGATGTCCATCGGGTCGCAGGAGGGGAAGTCTGTGGCAAAAATGCCTCAAACATACGATAAATGTTATGTGATGTAAAAAATGATGATTACTGTATATATATATATATACATTATATATATATATACATTTATAATTATATATATATCATATGATTTCCGAGAGATGTATAAATGACAATCCATAGATCAATGTCTATGGCTTTGTCAATGGCGATATAGGCCAAGAAGATTCACTGACCAACCACGATTTGGTGAAATTATGGGATGTAACTCATGGACATTAAGAACATGGGGATATTAATGGGATATTTGGGGATATTAATGGAATTATTATGGTTTACTATGGTTTAATATGGTTTAATATTATATGGTTTTATAGGGATGATTTGCTGGGATAATGATAGGATAATACTAGGATATTGATGGATTTACCCTCTGGTAAACATACAAAAAGCAATGGAAAATGAGCATTTATAGTTGATATACCCATGAAAATAGCATGGTGATTTTCCAGTTCGTTATGTAAACGTTTACCAGAGGGTAACCAACAACATGGGGATTTGTCCAGAAAGAATTGGGGCCACATGTCATTTTTTTGAACGGGATGATACCCTCTGGACAGGCTGGGAATGGCTCTAAAAATCCACCATTTCTAGATCATGTTCCTATAAGAAAACATGAAAAAAATCCCCATGGATTTTCCACATCTCTTTGGTCACCCAAATGTTACCCTCTGGTAAACTAACATAGCTATTGAAAATCACCATTTTTGATGGGAAAATCCACTATAAATAGGCAATTTTCAATAGCCATGTTAGTTTACCAGAGGGTACGATCAACTTGATGGGTGCTAAAGAAACACAGAAAAATCCACCTGGATCAATACGGTTTCAAGACTAGTCGTCATGGTCGTTCATGACTTTTTTATGATTTGGGGGGTAGCCCTATTACTTGGGAGACCCATGGATGGCTGAACTTCATTTTGTAAACATAACACAAGCCCGTTTTCACTTAACTTCATCAAGGGTCACCTGCAGACTTTGATGCTTTGCATCCTAAACGTCGCCAAAACCAAGGCCTGAATGAGACAACGCATCAATTTTGGCGCTATGTACTCTAGCGATGTGGATGGGTGAAGTCACACGATTGGACGACCTCACAAGACTTGGTTGAATGGAAACTGCACGGAAAAGAACACTTATATTATAATATACTTAATGTCAACCCTGGATTCAGATTTAGCCTGTTGATGAAGAACCAGCGGTTTTTCCCAAATCATGAGTTCATTTGCTACTAACAAGTTTTTTTCCTGACCGACAGCATGGTTTCCTGTAAGTTTTCGAAACCATGAAGCCGCGATGCAGGAACGGATTGCATCAGGTGCCAACTTCAAATGGGATCCCAAGTCACCATGCTTGTTTCAAGACTAGTCGTCATGGTCATCCATGACTTCCTTGGATGAAAATCGGGGTAGCCCTATGACGCCTTGGAAACCTCCACAGATTTTGACGTCAGGACGTGTCATGATCGCTGATGGGAATGGGATTTGCCACCGAAAAAGGGGCACCAGGGCCCCTTTTTTTCAGGGTCATCTGTGGTCATTGTGGTGGAAAGTGGTGGAAAAAACCATGAAAAAAAACAGCCAACTTCTCTGTGGAAGGAAATGAACCGTTGAAAACCCCCAAAAATTCTGGTGGAAACTAGGCCAATCTTGCATGGATACTTTAATCCTCGAGTCTTTTGGTATTAATGGGAATACCTACGTTCACCAGCAAAGAATTTGTCATTTTTTGCAGGGCATCTGGCTGATTGGCAATGGAAATGGTTGAAATTTGGTACCCTCCGGTAAACGTTTCCAAAAAACTATGGAAAATCACCATTGTTAATGGGAAAACTCACTATTTCGACTGGGCCATTTTCAATAGCTATTTTGACATCACCAGAGGGTATCCCATTAAATCACCATTGAAATCCCATTAAATCACCATTTTCCATCATTTTCCAGGCATTTTCAATAGCTTTTTGTAGGTTTACCAGGCCGGGTATACCAAGCCAGTTCCCCCCGGCGCCGCATGCGCCGCATGGCATGCCAGGCAGTCTGGAGGATTCCAACCAGGTGGCCGGAAAAAAAAATCCTGCGGGTGCCAGTGGGAAAAAACATCATAAAAATGGTGGGAACATGGATGGAACATGGTGATTTAATGGGATTTCAATGGTGATTTAATGGGATATTAATGTAATTATTATGGTTTACTATGGTTTAATATGGTTTAATGATGGGATGATTTGCTGGGATAATGATAGGATTTATCGGATAATACTAGGATATTGATGGATTTACCCTCTGGTAAACTAACATTGGATAATGATAATACTAGGATAATGATAGGATCATACTAGGATATTGATGGATTTACCCTCTGGTAAACATCCACAAAGCTATGGAAGCCATGGCCCATAGAAATAGATGGTTTACCGTTTTTAATAGCATGGTGATTTGGTGATTTTCCATGGCGAACTGCTAGTCATAACCAGATGGTAATAATTGATGATTTACCCGTGGCTAATCTGAAAGTTTCGGGGAAACTATAGAAATCAGGAGGTAAATCATCAACAAAATCTACCTGGAAAACAATCCCCCCAAAACACGGTAAATGGAAACACCACCTGTTTTGATGTGAACTATCGGAGGTCGTTTGGGTTTTGATCGCAACGACATCCTCCCGGTCGACTTTTTCGTAGACCTTGGGGGGATGGTAATTCTTACCCGGCCTGGTCAACTTGAATGAAAAACAATTGAAAGATCCACCATGTTTTATAGGTAATTCATGATAATTCCACTATTTCGACTGGGCCATTTCCAATAGCTTTTTATATGTTTACCAGAGGTCAACGTTTACATAACGAACTGGAAAATCACCATGCTATCAATGGGTAAATCCACTATTTCGACTGGGCCATTTTCAAGTTCGCAAACTGTTTTCACGTTTACCAGGCCGGGTAGAGGCTACTTTGATGACCATCCCCTTTGGCGGTCCGTGTTTGTGGGATCCCGTGTTTACAAACAGAGATGGCGAGGACTTAAAATTTGCAACATCCAAACAGCTGTTCCAAGCATCAGATTCTTGGATTGTATAACTTAATATCACTTATGCATATCCCAGTATATGGAGGTTTCCTAACATTCGGGTACCCCCAAATCATCCAGTTTAATAGGATTTTCCACGATTTTCCATTATAAACCAACGATTTTGGGGTACCACCATTTTAGGAAACCTCCATATAACCATATTTCTGGGTAAATTATAACGACCTCACTGGGTCAGTAAGGGAAATCATCCCCAAATGGCCGAGCAATTCAGGTTAGTGAAATACTATAATTTACCCAGATATATTATTTTCATATAACCTCCATATAACCATATTTGCTGCTTAAACCCCCATTGTTGCTTCGCTCAAATCGGTTCCCCGCAGCTCAGCTGAACCTGCGAGGTGTGGGATGAATTCATTGCCCAACGTGAGCGGAAGGCCCCCAGCGGAACGGCAGGTGGAGTGATGTCACTATTTTGCACACAATAACAACAATAACAGTAGTTAATGTTACCCTCTGGTTATGTCAAAATAGCTATTGAAAATGGCCATTTATAGTGGATTTACCCATTGAAAATGGTGATTTTCTATAGTTAATGTTAGTTAATGTTAACAATAATGATAACACTAACTGTTAATGTTAACGATACGTAATAATAGTACAATATTATAAATAACCGTAGTTAATGTTAACAGTACTGATAATCATCATCATTACAATTGTTGTGATTATTACTTGACTATTGTTCTTTTTACGGTTGTTGTTATTGCGATTAATACTCACGTGGAATTTTATGGTGGAACGAATTGTCGTTCGGGACTCAGGTGGAGTTTTTCCGAACTCACCAAGGCCATCAGCTTGCGCGACTTTGATGTGGGCAGAAGTATCGGCAAGGCGCGTTGCCGCGTTGCGACGGCGCGCGGTTGCGATGGCGGTTTGCGGTGGGAAACGGAAACGGAAAAAAGACATCGGTGGTAATGGGGCAACTTATCCATCTTTTAGCCTCTGGTTATGACTAACATAGCCATGGAAGCCATGGCCCATAGAAATAATTAGATGGTTTACCTTTTAGCCAGCATGGTGGATCTTTCCATGGCGAACTGGCACAGTCATAACCAGATGGTATATCCATCAACATCCCAGTATTATCCCATCATTATCCCATCATTAAACCATATTCAACCATATTAAACCATATTAAACCATATTAAACCATAGTAAACCATATTAAACCATAGTAAACCATAGTGAACCATAGTAAACCATTGAAAAGTTGCACTTTTGGTGCGCACAACTTCGCTGATCAGGGCCGCTTCGCCCGCGTGAAGTTGGCCACGTTGAAGGAACGTCCGGAGCTGCCGATTTGTCTCAAGGCCGGCACCGTGGTCTGCGGCGGGTGGCTATGCGCCAAAAAAAATACGGCATGCACACGATCTTGAAACCGCAAATCGATTTTTTGAGGATTGGGATGATTAAATGAATTAATGTCAACCCTGGATTAATAAACCCCAAACGGCTGTTTAATTGGGAGGGTACCATTTAAGTATCAGATAAAATGACTATTGGAGGAGTACCCCCCTAATGAAAATCTCAACCATGGATAATTTCACTATTTGTTTGGATATAACCATATGATTCACTAGAAAAAATTGCAGCATATATGGATCATGGATGATCATGGTTTATTAACCACTATTAACCACTATTAACCACTATTAACCACCAGTAACCACGTATTTTTCCATGGTTTAGCAAAATCCGGGGTTGACATTATGGGGATGAAATCCCTAAATCTGAGTTCTGATGGTCAATGGTAAGGGAAACTTAAGGCCGAATTGCTTGGATATTCCATGGATATTCCATGCTATTCCCATACTGTCCCATCATTCAGTCATTCAGTGAATGGCTTGGTTTTCGGTGGAAAAGTGAAAAGCATATCATGAATTTTATTTTTATCTACCATTGAAGCCATTGTCAAATATAGAATGCCACAGCAATGGCCACAACACAACAAGTTACCCATACTTCTATATCTTTTTTATACACTATCCGGACTAGTATCAGAAACTAATATGCCAATCAAAATTGCCTGCATTGCTGTTTACATGTTTTATGAGGAAAGAATTGCAGGATAGCCGTGCTGTATATAGGTATACCCTGCAGAGGATGAAGACATGAGGCTGTATTGCATGGGACTGTGGGTGAATATGATACCCCAAAATCCCATTGTTAACCATCACATTCAGAATCATATGGCAATTTTTGTGCATCCCCTATTTTCAGACACCCTCATGTTCTTGATTGTATATCGCAGTGACATCCACCAATATATCACATTATATCCCGTAAGATATTTCGAAGAACTGTTGGTAGTTTCATATCCTTCATTTGTTGTAGGTGAACACCATTCTTGTGAAAAGCCACACATGGCACTATCATGTTGCTGTCTTCAGTTCCCCATAAAAAAAATCTCACTATATCCCGATTCTACCTCCATCATATCCCAATGAATCCCCAGCATATCCCCATTGTATGAGCAGTATATCCCGAGTATATCCCAAATATGTCTCAAGTATATCCCATGATATCTCTATTATCTTTCCATCAATGTTGGTAAAGCCACAATGTCATAAACCACCAATATCTTCATTGTTTATACAACCCATTTATGGGTGAAATTGGGGACGGTGGATCCTAGTGCTTTACACACATTATAGTCCATTACGATTGAATTATAATATTTGATAGTCCATATTGGATTAACAATCATTATATTCATTATAGTCCATTTGAATTCAACCATATTATGATATTTGATAGTCCATATTATTATAGTCCATTTACACACATTCCAGTCCATTATGGTTGAATATCCCCAATATTGATTGGATTGGTTTAAGGAAAATTTTACAGGAAACCATAGATTTTCCCGTTAAAAAAAAGGGGCTTGTAGATTTTCCCTTAAACCAATCCATTGAAATATCCCATTAGAATTATATCCTTACATGGTAGATTTCTAACATTATATGACATAAATCCATTGACATATCCTTACATTCTGGTTTGTTTCTGGCTTTTGGGCCATCCCTTGCGCTTCCCCCTGGGCATCCCTGGGCTCCTGGGCGGGCCCGGAGGTGTTGAGAAAGAGCCACGTCGTCGCCTTGGAACAGGCCTGGAATGGGACCATGGGACCATGGGACCATCGACATCGGTGACCTGAGGCGACCTGAGGCGTTCCCGGCGTTCCCTCCCTTTTTTCCCGAAGGAAAACACCTGGAGTGACAAAGTGTAGCTAGCTTTTGAGGTTTCTTTCCATCATTTTGAAGATTAAGTTTTTTTTGTTGACTAAATTTATTCACTAAAAAGTTATTGAATAATCATGGTTATAGCCCAATTTGGTTGAACTTTGTGTGGAAAGTTCTTGAAAGTTGATCAGTGGGATGGTTCACTGAGCCCAAAATGACCAGTTCTTTTCCACGCGGAGGCGGAGCATGTCATCAACGAGAAGAACGTGTTGTGCAGTGTCCTGGCAGCTGGATAATCCAGGTATCAAATAGCTGGTGATCACATTACGGTGAGGTTTACTATGGTTTAATATGGTTTAATATGGTTTTATAGGGATGATAATGGGATAATGATGGGATAATACTGGGATGTTGATGGATATACCCTCTGGTCATTTGTTACATAACTATTGAAAATGGCCCATTTATACAGTAGTTGATTTACCCATTAATAGCATGGTGATTTTCCATAGTTATGTAAACGTTTACCAGAGGGTATATACGGTGAGGATTGTTCATAGAGCATTTGATACCCATAATATCAACACATAAAATTTTCGGGTGATGTTAAGATGGGTATCAAATACCCTATATAGAAACGTCCAGGTTGCTTCTGGTGACGCCCACACTAAATACCCAGGGTTTTCTATTTTTGTACAACTTGAGAACCCATTGTGTATGTCTCCAGGAGACTTCAACCCCTAGATGGTCCCAGTTGATTCTAGATTCTAGTACATAGTAACCCGGATGAAACTATAAATACTATAAATGATGATTTACCTCATAATTATTTCATATTTCCAGGGTTTTTGCAACTTTTCTTTCTGACTTGGGGCCCGGGCCTTATTTCTAAACGACGGGATGCGCCGTGCCAGGTATCAGCTCGCCCTTTGTGATTCGTGTCATGGACACCTTTCAGGCGTTTTTCTCGGAGACATTTCGGAGATCAATCCCATGGATGGGTCAAAAAAATGTCCGATTGTTCAATCCCATGATCCAATAGCCTCTGGTAAACCTGCAAAAAGCTATTGAACATGGGCCAGTCGAAATAGTGGATTTTCCCATGAAAATTGCATGGTGATTTTCCAGTTCGTTATGATCCAATAGTCCAATAGTCCAATTGATATGCCATAATTATCATCATCTTACTGGTGCTTAATTAGGGATGTTAATTATATTTAATTATCCCATGATCCAATAGCTAAATTTTGATTAATCATGGTTAATGGTTTTAAAAAAACATGGAAAATCCTACTAAGATGGATGATGACTGGGGGTATATATATATAATTATATAACTGGCTGGTGGTTTGGAACATGACTTTTATTTTCCATTTCATATATGGGATGTCATCCTTCCCATTGACGAACTCATATTTTTCAAGATGGTTAAAACCACCAACCAGCCATGATCCAATAGTCCAATAGTCCAATTGATAAACCCACATTTCATCATTGGTTAACGGTTAATTATCATCATTTGATGGGTTAAATTGGGACATAGGGACATGGTTTTAAAATGTTTTAAATTGGACATTTGTTTACCCACCATTTTTTTGGACATGAAATCAGGTTTTTCCCCATGAAATTGGACATTATTCAAATTTACCCATCATAATTGGACACGTTTCCCCATAAAATTGGTTTCAGGGACAATACAAACAAGGCCCAGGACCCCCCGATGAAAAACTCATGGGGAAAAACCCATGAAAAACCCATGGTTTCCGGTGATCTTCCCAGCACTCCAGCAGCATCTTTTAATCATCTGCCTGACGAAGAAGATAGGATACCCTCTGGTAAAGGTTAACAAAAAACGATGGTTCAAATCACCATGCTATTAATGGGTAAATCCACGAACTAAATGGTAATTTAACAGTTTGCGAACTTGAACATGGCCCAGTCGAAATCGTTGATTTACCCAGTAATAGCATGGTGATCTTAACCATAGTTTTTTGTTAACCTTTACCAGAGGGTAACGCCTGCAACAACTTGGAAAAATGAAGCTGGCAGGACCCGAACTATCTGTACATTGCAATGGAACTGGTGGTAGGTGCGGCAGTTCAGCAGTGGCAACATGTTCCAAAGCATTAATGGAGATCCCAAGGAATCCCCAGGATTTTCATGCAGCGAGGATTACCATCTGGTTATGACTAACAGTTCGCCATGGAAAATCCCCAAAATAAATGGAGGTTTCTAGCTGGGAAAATCATCTATAAATGGGCCATCTATACCATGGCTATGTAACAAATAACCAGAGGATTATCATTCAACAGTACTACCTGCCAACATTTTTCACTTGTGCCCTGACATGTTCAGGGGGTGAGCTCTTCAATTTGCTCCGCGCCAAGAAAAAGTGCCTCAGCGGCGATGTTCACAGCGCCCGGGTGGCCCCTCCATTGGGGGGGTGCTAGCGCAATGATGCGCAATGTTTGAAAGGTTATGGAGATGCTTATCATTGGGTAAGTCAGAGGTTCTACGTGTAGATGTGTAGTATCATTTTTTGAACCAATAAAAACAACACAAATTGCTGGCTGGTGGTTTGGAACATGGCTTTTACTTTTCCATTCAGTTGGGAATTTCATCATCCCAACTGACTTTTACTCCATCATTTTTCAGAGGGGTAGGTATACCACCAACCAGATATGGTTTAATAATGTTTAATATGATTTTGATATGGTTTAATATCCTATATATCCTATATCTAACCAATAAAAAAGCAACAACAATTGCACTGTATGTTTCCCAAAAGAGTGACTTTCGGATGATTTCAGATGGGCAAAAAATCGGCAGAGTGGCATCGCTGAGTCGCTGAGGTTTTCGGAAAGCGAGACCCAATTTTTTGCTGCGGAGGCACGGTGGAAGTGCATCTCAGTTGGGTCAGTGCTGCATGGTTTGCAGTATGGTACAGGATGGGGCCCCCCAGTGATGTGAATGTTGGTTTATAAACCATCATAATCCCCATGAATACTATAGTTATATCTACCATAAACCATGGTTTTTTCGCCACTTATAAACCAACTTAGCTATCTTGGGGGCCCCATCCTGTATAGTCTAGTCGCAGTATATGGTGGTTTCTTGAAATCGGGAATTCCAAGACCATGTGTTTCAATACTCATTAAAATGACTAAAATGTCTAATTTGGATAATTTGCGGTATCTGCACTTTAGGAAAGCTCCATATGTGAGACAAACTCCAGTATAATTGTTTTAGTTATGAACTACATGGCCGCATTGAAGTCCTTGCTAATTGGGATGCATATCCACGGAATGAAAGCAATGTTTTTGAAGACAATGGTACAGTAACCAGGGATCGATAAAGCCCACAATGTCCACCAGTGGGGTACCATCATGTCCAGCTTCCATAGGCTGATGAGATGTGTTTTTTTGGCACAGAATTTTCAGCCATTTTGCTTCACGTTTGACATCCGAATTGCTGAAATAGCATGTTATAGCCATTTGATGTCGATGATACATCATAAACGTATAATATAATTTGTAGAAACCTGGATTTCTACTAGTTGAATGGTTGTGAACCGGTTGATTGTTGGATATCTATGGATATCTCATGAACCCCCATATCCATCTCCATCATTCCCCTGAGAATTCTCATAGCGAAATCCTATAAACCACCAATTTGGGATGGTTGAAACCCCAAGAAATTATTATGGGATGTAAACACCACCAAATCTATCAACTGGTTTTGGATGGATTTCGCTGGCCCATCCACAGTAGATGATTCATGAAGTCGAAGTGGTCGAACCGCAGGTTGCCTCAGCTCTGTTCCACCTTCACAGCATGCTGATCGTCTTCAGGCGATTCTGTTGGGAAAATTACCGGGCTGGGTGCCCGGTTTGTTCGTAGGATTTTGCACTCGTAGCGAGTGTCATAAGTTTAAGAATGGCTTGTGGGGTGTTTAATTAAACATACTGTAAACCAACAAAAAACCCATCACAAAGGAGTTTTAACCAACAAAAAACCCATTCAAGCAAAGCGTCACAAGGGCTGGAAAAAAGAGGACCAACATATCCAGGGATTCGAGATATCAACCATGCAGAAAAATGAAAAAATCCATGGCATGTCTCCAGCTGGGAACCACCCATGACTGGGAATGGTTTATGCTACCTATAAAAATGGTGACTTGGGGGATTGTTGATGATTGTTTTACCCACATTATAGTCCATTCCAGGGTTCCAACTTTTTTTTCTCTTTATATACTATACCTGAAAAAACACATGCATACCAGCCTCAAAATCCTTGACTGCCAGGGACCTGAAACCTGAGAACATCCTGGTACACAGGTTTGGCTTGGGAAGGGATGTGATGCTGGTGATGATATGTCCTGGTCAAAAAGTGTCCTCTCCAAGTCATCTTTCGGTTGGTTTCATCTTGTGGGTCACAGTTTCATCGCGAGTTTTTCTGCCTCCGCGCACGTCAGAACTGGTCACATCAAGTTGACGGATTTCGGCTTCGCCAAATACCTCAAGGCTCGATGTGGCGCTTGGAGACTCTTGGAGTCATGAGAAACCCGAAGTGATCATCTACCCGAAATGGCTATAAAATGGCCCATAGAAATAGATGGTTTTCCTATTAAAACATGGTGATTTTCCATGGCTATGTTAAATAACCAGATGGTAAGTTATTGGCTCATTCTTAGTTGGAAACAGCCACATTAAGGTGGTCAGATCTTAGCCCAGTTGAACGGGAAATATCTCCCAGTCATCTCCAAGCCATACTGCGGATTTTCCCCTTTTTCACCGACCCATAGCCGTGAGATTGGGGACCAACATATCTTCCCTTGGCCAGGGCCGACTTCAAGCGAATCCTGGCTTTGGAGCTGCTAACCCTCTGGTAAACTAAGAGTTTGCGAACTTGAAAATGGTCATTTAGTTCGTTGATTTACCCATTCAAATGGTGATTTTCCATCGTTTTTTGTTAACGTTTACCCGAGGGTAAGCCACACGTCAAAACCATCACTACCCGCATCAAATTGGCAAAGGCCCTGATGGGCTCAGGATCTCAACCAACCACGCTTTCCGGCTCGAGCTGCTCGCTTGTCGGGCCAGCAAGATAGAACAGGTGCAAACGAAACAGAACGTGCAGATCTATGATTGATCTATGGATTGCACCTGAGCTTGAATTCTGGCCCAATTTTGGAACAAGAACGTGATATGAAAGATCATTTGGCCCATTTTCTGGTGTTAATCTTTGGGACGAAGAAACCGAAAAGGAGGAACAACACTTGAGCTGTAGACAGGGATCCCAAACAAGATTTCCCACAGGTACAATCAAAGAAATTACTCAACATCTCAGTGTTACTCGACATGAAACGCCAGTCTTTCCCGCTATTTCTGTCATCTATTCTGAGCAGTTTCAATCATCATCCCTGTGAGTTGATTTCCCTGTTGGGTGATTTTTTTTGGGGGCCTTGATGATCCTTGATGCATATCTATCCATCATACATGTCTGTATATTGTCTCTGGTTGGTGGTTTGGAACATTTTTGTTTCCATATATATTGGGAATTTCATCATCCCAACTGACGAGTTGTCCATCATTTTTCAGAGGGGTGGCTCAACCACCAACCAGTACTCCATGGAGCGATGCCTCCGGACATGGCGATGTGGCGATGGAGGTGGATGGGCAGATTTGGAGGGGTACCATGAGATACCCACGGTTTTATCAGAAACCCATATTTTTTTTGAGGTCATATGCTAAAACCCAAGGATTATGGATGATATGGATTATATGTTATACAATTATTGGATTATATGGATGACATAAAATGCATGGAATCATATAAAACCATATAAAACCCTTTTGGATGACACCATTTTACCATATTTTTCAGAGGTGTATGAAGAATATGAAGAGAAGCGTCAACGCAACATTTCCACGACATTTGCACATGTTTACGTAGCCATGCTGTTGCCAGATCTAGCTCTAAGACCGGCCACGATCAATGGATCAATGAGCTGCAGACGTCGCTGCATGTTACTACACCTGCAAACCTAGGCCTATATTATATATCTGGTTGGTGGTTTGGAACATGAATTTTATTTTTCCATTCAGTTGGGAATGTCATCATCCCAACTGACAAAGTCATATTTTTCAGAGGGGTAGGTCAACCACCAACCAGTAGGCCTATATGACGTTGGACCAAAGATAACCTACCTGTGTTTCGTGAGTCAAAAGCAGAAACACTTGGTGATATCGCCGCCAGTCTCAGCCCCTGTCGGGCGGGGGTCGCTTTGCCGCAGGGCAAATGGCAACAGAATTTGCCAGCGAACCCAGAGTTGTGCGGCTGGTCCGAAGACTTTTTGTCTTGACCCCAAAAAATCAACATCAGAACTCACAACTTTTCATCTTTACAAAGCTCCATGTGGATTGGGTGTCTGCAGTTTCAAGCAAAAAAGATTCCACTCGTTGGGTCGCTTTTCTTGCATGCAAGCCTCAGCCCAACTGGCTCAAGTGCCAAAGTGCCAAAGCTGGGTGGTGCTTTCCATCGTAAGGTCCTGGGTAGAAGTCGTCAGCTCAGGTGTTTTTTGCATGGAAGGCAACACGTGACCACCATTCATCTCGTAGCAAGCAACTGGGGTGAACACAGATGTGGCCGGAGAGTCATCTCTTGTGTTGTAGGGTTTACTCATGTTTGCTCTCAATGATCATTTTTGTTTGGTTCCAAACATTACATATATTACATCTTCATCATGAAAGTAGAATCCGATGATCAGCAATTGACTCCTTTCTTTTGAGATGCGGCAGGCTCAACAACCAAACATATGTTTTTTGGATTTCGAAGAAATACCGAACTTCAATCCGATCCCTACTGCCTGGTGCCATGTCACTTCATAGCTTTCTGGGCTTTCTGCTCCTGCTGGCCGCAGCTTGCAGTGCGGCGGACAGCACGGGGGGTTTGAAAAGGTGCTGGTCATACATCGTAGCAGATGGGGATTTTGCATTTATTTGCAGTCACGTATCTGCAATTTACATTTATTTTCCATTTATTTTCCATTTATTTTCCATTTGTTTGGGGATGTTCCATTTATTTTCCATAAATTTACTTTGTCACTCTATGGATTTAGATGGGGATTTTCCATAAATTATTCAGAGATGCATTTCCCAGCCATGATCAGCAGCTGCTGCGGTCCACCTGGTGACCCTGCAGTTTGGCTTCCAGAATCACCTTCCTGTCATACCCTCTGGTAAATATACAAAAAGCTATTGAAAATGGCCATGTATAGTGGATTTTCCCATTAAAAATGGTGATTTTCCATAGTTATGTTAAATTACCAGCGGGTATTTTTTGAAGTCCTGGGATCCATTTCAGTACCATTTTTTGGTTTAACGGAATGACTTGCCATGAAAGAAACAGGGGTAGCCCCATGACTTAGGAAACTTCCGCATACCCTCTGGTCAACGTTTACATAACGAACTGGAAAGTCACCATGATATCAATGGGTAAATCCAGTATTTCTATGGCCATTTTCAAGTTCGCAAACTGTAAACGTTTACCAGAGGGTAAGTTGAGTTGATCTTGAAGATCCAAGCGGTTTCCGCCTGAACTTGTACCAGGAGTTGCCTTCTGAAGGTGCCAGGGATTTGACGGCTTGCGTTGAAACAACATTTCTGTCGTGAAGCAACTTTTAAACGCCAAGACCTTCCAACTTTCAGCATCAGCATATCCTGTAGTAGAGAGTCCGTTTATAGAATTCACATTCCCAATCTCAGCCCTGCGAAAAACTCGATTTCTTAGCTGATTTTGGATATATGTTCTCTAAAGGACCAAGCTATCCATCCCAGGTTTCCCCGAATGCTGGGGTATTGAGGCTTCCGCGACTCTGATTGGTCGTTAAAGTTTGTCTGGGGTTCTGTGCGGTTTTAGGGCTTCTCAAAGATTTATTCTAGAATTCCCATCCAATAACTTAACATAGCTATGGAAAATTGCAACTTCATAGATGATTTAGCTGTTAATGGTGATTTTCCATAGGTACCCTCTGGTAAACTAACATAACAAGGAAAATCACCATTTTTAATGGGAACATCCGCCATAAATGGCCATTTTCAATGGCTTTTTGTATATTTACCAGAGCGTATGTAACAGATGACCAAAAGATGGGCTGTGCGTTGCTGCGAAAGAATGACCGTCGCACATGAAAACAAAAAACGTCGCCACATGGCAGTGATGGCAGCACCATGTTCCCTCGGGCAGCACGTTGAACCCCCAAACATAGCTTTTAAATAGCAGCCAGGTTAAGCATGCCATACTTAATGATATGCAATATATGGCTTTTAAAAAGCTAACTTGAATGCCATGCTTACACCCAATATTATATAGCAACCTTCAAATAACATGGATAGAAGAGTTGAAGGCCTGGACATTATGAGGGAACAAATCATACTTTTCACATGCTGGAAAGACGTTTCTATCTTTTCGGGGATCACTCTATATTCTGGCAACATTTGTCGTGGGCCAGATGCTAGGGTTTTGGCATCCGATTTTTGTTCTTTCTGACAAAATCTAACCTCATTCCATCTAATTTTTTGATTGGTTGCAAAACCCTTGTAGGATCCCCCCAAATAGGAACATCTTCGAAGGAGGCTGTGATTTTGCCTCATAAGCTTTAGAGGTGTTCACGTGAAAAATTTTCTGGTTTGGAGTTTGTTAATCTCGTCTCCCCAATATTAAACCACCCATAAATGGTCAAAGATATGTGTACAGTAAATCTCTACAAAACCCTGAAAAACCATGATTGTTTTGGGGTGGCCAGGGATTTTAGATGGCCCTATCCGATGCAGCCTGCGGAAAGGCGGTGTTGTAGGGGTTGAGGAGCAGAAGGTCATTTTCAAAGGTGCGATTTCGGGAGTGAACTGAGGGAGAAAAAGGCCATCAAAACATAGAACACCAGAAAACGAATATTACCCTCTGGTAATTTAACATAGCTATTGAAAATCACCATTTTTAATGGGAAAATCCACTATTAATGGTCATTTTCAATAGCTATGTTAAATTACCAGAGGGTAAGCCATTTTGCAGCAATGGTTCAGAACATCACGTCCCATCGTTTACAAACAAATTCACCCTCGCTTCGAAAATTCGTGCGGAAACACAATTGGATAAGTTTGGTGAATCTGGCTGAAGCATCAAGAACGGGATATGAGCCAAGCTCCAGCCATGATTAGCCATGTTTGATTTCCAGAGGCTTTTTCATTTTTTTCTCATCCCATGATTATGTCAAACCCCCATGAAATCCCATGAAAAATGATGGTAAAATGATGGTGAAGTTCCCATGAATTTCCCCATTCAGTTCTAGGAATGGATCTACGATCCAGGTGTGGCGATTCTTTTACCGGACCCGGTTTGGGAGGAAAAAATCTGGAGATTGAAAAATATCGGGATGGGTCAAAACCTATTTCCAAATCCCAGATTTTCCATTCAAAATGGTGATTTTCCATAGTTATGTAAACGTTTACCAGAAGGTATTTCCAAATCCCCAATATTTGGATGTGAACAGTATCCCATGGCTTTTGATCCATAGCTATATATATAAATATATATATATATATATATACATGGGGACATGTTTCATACGCAGCTGATTTGTTACTTTGTTTTGGCAGCTGATTTGGATGGCTATGATCCGAATTGACTTGTACATGCTGGCTTCTTCTCCCCATTTGAATAGATTCTAATAATTCGATGTAATTAGTGGCCATTTTCCATCTTTATGGTCATTTTCCATCTAATTACTAGAATGGCCATTAGATACTTCACATAATATCTAGTAATTAGATGTAATTTTCGTATACTAAAAACATACGTCCCGTATGTGTTTTTTTAGGCCATTTTCCATCGTTATGGTATTCCCTATGGCCCATCCCATCTGTGACTTCAGATGGGATGGGCGGAATTCCTGGAGAAGAAGAGGCACCGGTCCCGGGGTCCCTAGGGTCCTGGCGGGACGATTTGATTTTTTGTCTGGCGGTTATGACCCTCAAAGGGGTTATGACCCCCAAAAAACTAGCCAAGTTGGACCAAAAATTGGAATTCATTGATGAGTGATGGCTAGTTGATGGTTGATTGGTTGTAAATTTGGGAGCTTATATTACCTGGTATGTAGAGGATTATCATCATCCATGAACTGGGAGTCCCAAACTATTACTGAAGCCAGTGCAATGGAATGACGCAGGGTTTTGAACACAGCTCATTAGGAAACTGTTTGCTGGACTATTTGAAGTACATATTAAATATTAATACTGTAGTTCCATAGTCTAGAGTACTAGTACTATATGAAGCTATTTTTGTACTGTCTGTGTATGTAATGACCACAAACAAAATCCAACAAATGCTTTGACCAAGATCTATTGCACCTCTCAAACAGATGATTGTTCAATCATATTGCCCTACCTCATAGCATGTTTCCAGGGGGTGATCTGCTTTTACAGATTAGGCGAATACCTTGAAATTTGCAGTAGCCCACCCTGAACTACCATAGTATCATCATCGCAATTCTAGGAGGTTTCTAGCAGGGATCTAGGAGTCTACTCTTCCTGAAAGTGGATGTCAACCCTGAAAGTCACAAGTCACACCGAAAGTCGTTGGCTGCTTTCTCCATCCACAGGCCCTTGGTCAACAGTTCTTGGGTTGCCTGCACCAGTTGTATTATGGATGCAACATGTGTGTATATAATATATATATGATCATAGATGTACGTATATACGATCAATGATAGATCACATGCATATACATATTTTACATCACATACATATGACACATCACATACATAGAAATACAATATATATATGTATATATACACATACAGAAATGACAAATGACAATGAAATGACAAATGTTGCTTGCGCCCGCCGTGTCGCCGTAGGAACACTTCACGCGAGAAGATATCAGCTGCAGCTTCATGTTGATGGGCATGTTCTTCTTCACCATGGCCAGCTGGCGACAAAACAGGGGCACCATTCTACGAATGCAGAAGGAATATGAAGGAATTAGGATTGATGATGGAAAAAATGCGAAGACATGGGAATTCCATGGGATTTCCAACACTATCATTATACTGGTGGCATGGGGATGTTTGGAACGGATGATGGAGATGAAGAGATCCGAAAGCTGAGAGCTGACCTCGACATATCTCAACCTTATGGACTGATGAAGCCTCTTAACTTTCACATGAACTATCTAGTCCATTCCATCCATTTTTTCCATTCATTTTTTCAATCTTCCCCAAGACACCGGGGTTTTGACTCGTCCCAGGTGATCTTCTACTTGGTGAACTACCCAGATGACGACATCAAGCCTCTCGGCTTCGCGAACCGCGAACCGAACGGGTACCCTCCGGGAACGTCGGCATGGAACCTGGCCGTAGATTTTAGCCTCGGGTAAACGTTAACAAAAAACGATGGAACGTCACCATGCTATTTTCATGGGTAAATCAACTATTTCGACTGGGCCATTTTCAAGTTCGCAAACTGTTAACGTTTACCAGAATTTAGCAGGAATTTCCATGAAAATAACCATTAACCACTATTAACAATCATTAGTCATTATTAACCATTAGCCATTAACTGTAAACGTTTACCAGGCCGGGTAAGTATATTGACAGTACGATCAGTTGAATTCAATCATCATCAGGACGATTCGGTGAATGTGGGGTTTTTCCCTATTGCCGCGGGCAAGTTTGATCCCAGAGATGTAAAGGTATAGGAGGGCAAAACATATTACCCTCTGGTAAACAAACATAGCTATTGAACATGGCCATAGAAGTAGTGGATTTACCCATTGACAATGTTGATTTTCCATAGTTATGTAAACGTTTACCAGAGGGTAGAACCAGGAGTCCATTCTTTTGGCAAAAAGAATCTGTATCCACATCCACAATACCACCCAGAACCTTCTATGGAATTTAGTGGCCCCATTCACATGGGGGCCTTAATTATTTGGGGGATATGATCTGGGGATGGGTTTTCAGTTTTTTCCAACGGAACTTTGAGGAATTCGCAAATGGATGTGGCTGAGGCGATACTCTTGGTCCATCATCAACACCACCATCTCCATCTTTTGCGTCCGCACCCCAGCGGCTCTACGTTGGACGTGGTACGAGCGAAACCCTGATTTGTTTTGGCTCAGAGAAACAAAGCGCAAGGTCGCAAGGCCTTAAGTTAAACATGCTTTCTCCTGGCTTTTGCGTCGAGAAATGCGGGTTCCGGCCACTTATCTTTCATGGCTGCATGTCTTGACAGCGGCCAGATTCTGTTGACTTACATTGAGAACATTTCAACACAATTCATGTAGGCAACTGTGCCCTAGTGCGTGATCTCGTAATTTGTGAAATAGACTTGACCATGAAAACCAGACAATACATTGGCCTGAAGCAAGTTGCTGAATTATACCTTATCTTTATTGACGCCATGCCAAGAGGTTTCGTGTGCCAACTTCATTATCACGGAGGTGGCTCTTTGCTTTGCCAAACTTCCACGGGAGATTCGTGGCAGTTGCCTTTTGCTCACGCCCCGCCACACGTG
>Ga0126342_10007009_pt1 | contig 20079 bp, 19 predicted proteins | sample Cyp1metagenome_FD_92528 | JGI IMG/M metagenome (GOLD analysis project Ga0126342, IMG submission 92528) | Coral microbial communities from Lord Howe Island, Old Settlement Bay, Australia - Cyphastrea 1 metagenome | ecosystem: Host-associated > Invertebrates > Cnidaria > Coral ...
CCCTTTTGCAGGTCGCTTGAAATTGCCAGATGAAACCTGGGTCGCGGCCATGCGCTTGTGGTTGCTGTATCTCCCATGCGAAGAAACAAAACGATATGTCGGTAATTTTCTGTCTGTTTACCGGGTGCGGCCCACCAACGTCGAAGAAGGCAATAGCGACCACAGTGGCGTAGATGAAGCTTTGGTGGTCACGCCTGCCACCTTGCCTGTAGCTATGCAAACGTCGTTTCGGCAAACTGGCAAGCGCGCTGCGAATCCAAAGCGTGGTGATGCAGCTGCTATGGATGATCCCGTGCTTGCGAGTTATGAAGAAGCAGCACAGCAAGCTGAAGCCGCTTGGCAAGCCCCGCCCGCTGCAGGTCCTGTTCCAGGCAGAAATCCATATGAAGCACAGGCATCGGCCGATACCCGAAAAAAAATTGAAGACGTTAGGCAAGCGCAGGCAAACGCCGACGCCGCAAGCAACAGCACCGACCGTCGGATCCTGGCAAGCGGTTGCTCAGGATACCGTGCAGAAAGTGGATCAGTTCCTCGTTGACATCAACAGTAGCGGGACATGCAATCCGGAGCAATTCGCATTCTTAGAAACTGTGTGTGCGAGAGTTGAAGAAGAAGCTGTGACTGGGCAGGATCGTGGCGGAATGGCCGAAACCAACACGGAGGCATTGCGGTGGGCTTTACACGGTGGACCCGGCACAGGGAAATCCTACTTAAGCGGTTTTGGCGGTTATCCAACTTATAACTATACATATATATTGCACGTGCACGTTAACTTTTCAGAAGTTAGAACTTAAGTTATAACTTCCCAGCGTTGATTTTGCGTAAAACATGTTTGTTGGTCAATTTTGTTTGTTCAAAAAATGTTTTTCAAAAAATCCAGTGTATGAAGCACACCGTTTTTTTGCAATCCATATCATATGAAAAATGACACCGCAGCCAAAACATCCGGCAATGGATTTGGTGATGTTTTGATGGCCGGTTGCAAACTGACCAGCAAAACAAAAATACCGCAACTGCATAGCATCCCAAGCCAATTTGTTTGATCTTTGAGGCTCGCCCAAAGAAGGAATAAACACATGAATAAAGTCACAGTAAATCACAGCAATGGGCAAATACCTTTGATTGGTTCTCTGAGGCTTGCCCAGAGAAATGTAAACAACAAATAATGCAGTCATTAAAGGTCGCTGTAGATTTGAAAAATTTAGGGCGTTGGCATGTCATGTTGTTTAAGGATAGCCAGTGTTTAGGATGTCCGCATGTCCAAAATTGGAAACCTCGTGTTTATGGTAAAATCATCCTGCATAGAAACGCACATGATTCCAAAATAAGTACCTAATGTTATTCAAACTATTGGCCTAACCATGGGAAATACGTGAAATGTTTGTCCTTTAGCATGGTCATTTTACTTTTCCAATAAACAATACAAACACAATGTAGGAAAACCAAATGAATGACAACGGTTTGGGGTCCTGAAATGTTTGATTTCCATCATCATGATGCAAGGTTTAAATTGCAAACAAATGATCAACAAACAGAAAAATATGATCAACATACCAAAAAAACATGCCCATAGCGCCGCACACTGTGTGACACCATTTTTTCACCTCACGCAGATTTGCCGTTGTTCCCCCAACAGCATTTTCATGGGCGAGCCTCATGAAGCGCCTTCACAGCGTAGCCATGTAGTCTATGACTTTGGCCCAAACGTGTTTTGGTTCCTCCTTCTTCCAAGAAAAGGCTGGGTCCTTCTTGTCCCCGGTTTTCTTCACCCTCCACGAACTCGATTTGGGGCAAGTGTAGATGGTAGCCTTCTCAATTTTTTTTGGGGCTGCCGCTCCTGTCCCTGGGAATGCCTTGCTTTTGCTGGAAATCTCCGCACCATGTGTACCTGCAGCCTTCTTCTTGTGCGGAGCTTTAGAAGCTTTGTCCTTTTGGTTTGCAGGCTTGCTGGCCTGTGGTGGTCTGTTTTTCTCCTTGTTGGCTTCCAACTGTTCTTGGATTTCTTTTGCCATGTTATCCACGTCCTTGGCTTCAGCTGAGACCGGTGGGGGGGCTGTGTCCTTGCTCTCCTTTGGGGATTCCAGTGGGCTCTCTGGTGTTTTTGGTGGGGCGTCAACAGGTTCATCAGGTTTGTTCATCAAAGCCAAAGGCCGTTTCCTGCTGGGCTGGTTGAATTGCAAGTTGCAAAGCGCACCCATTTCCTGTTGCCCCCCTTGAAATGCATTGGCCAACAAAAAGTTTGCCAACATGTGTTGTAGCCCTTCATCACGTTGGAAACCCTTGGATTTGCCTGGCCGCACGCTCCTGTGAGAGCACCTGGCCGGTAATCCATCAGTAAGGTCCATCACGACTGTAACATCAAAGGGGCATTTGGCCGGGGGGTCCTCAGCATAAGCTTTCTCCCAAATGCTTCCCAAGGTCGTGGGGTCCTCGGGGTACACTGCAACACCGCTGTGGGAGGTTCGTTTGCAAATACCTTTGACCACCAATTTCAAATCTTTCAATGTAGCGTAATGTTTTTTCTCGTCAATCTTGTCCGGGTTCCCTTGGCAAAAGGAAAGCTGAAGCAAGATGTTGGCCAGGACGAAAGTAGGTTCAGAAGGGTTCACCAAGCCCAAAAGTTGGAAACGTTTCCCAATGAGCCTCATCTTGGACTCGAAGCTGGTGCACGATGAACACAAATCATTCCATTCTCCTGTCGTCAGGTAGTTGTAGAGATGCAGGTTCCTTTGCATGCATGACCTTTTCTTCTTCTCGTGTTCCCCTAGCATATCTGCCATGATTTTTTCTTGTACTGCTCCAGCCACCTCATCTCGCATCCATTGAGGAAACTTTGCGTTCTTCACTTCCTCCAGCATGTTGGTTCCCTCTTGTACCTCAATAGGAGGCCCCGTTTTGAAATCCACCAAGCAGCCACGAAGCAATGCCTTTTGCTTATCCTTTTTGTCAGGGTCATCGTCGGATACCACAGTCCCGAGACTGGTCAGAAAGTTGAGAAGGTCAGTCAGCCGTTTTGCTGCCATACCACAAAGGCCGCAAAGGACCGAACATTTACAGAGGCGAGCCTTCGTTTATATCTTGGAAATGAACCAAAACATTGCAGGCCCAATGAGCAAGTCACTAAGTACAAACCGTGCATGATCAACTTTTCAAACCTGCAAAAAACACATCAGCATATTTAACATATACCATATGATAAATACATGAACATAACATATGATATCATAAAACCACAAGAAAACCGATTCCACACAACCCACCCACCACCAAAACCCATATCCCACACTTTTTTCACACGCGCAAAACCGGTTTCCTTTCAATGGTTCGATGGTTGCTCCCGCAAAATGCCACTCCCTAAACTGGCAAACTCTAGGCAGGCGAGCCGTGCCATGTGCATTTCATTCAGTTTGAAGAGGAAGACGACAAAAAATGGTACTGGTATCGGGCCCTCCTTCGTGAAATCCTGCTGTTGGTCTTGAGTTTTGTCTTCTTGACATTCCTTCCTGTCGCCACTTTCTTGACACCACCCTTCTTTTTCTTGGTAGCCTTGGTTGACTTCGCAGCCTTCTTCTTCATCTTCATAGCCTTCGGTCTTTTGTTGGTCTCCGCAACAGCCGCTTCCGCCTTAAATTTTTCCATCCATGCATGAAAATTGTTGCAACATGCGGTTGCATCTCGACCCACCAAACTTGCTTGCTTGGGGCGGTTTTTGTTCATCTTGTTCTTCAGCATGGCCATCATGGGGTACAAAACTGAGATCATCAGAGGAACGGGATATGCGTTCCCAGATGCTTTGATTCGCAAAGCCTGGCCTAAGTAGACCAAAGGTGCTCCACAAAAAAAAATCTAAGATATCCTAAGGTTGATCAACACATATTGTACTAATTGGAAATTTGAATTCAAAATTCAATAGCCCGTGAATGTGCTTAGACCTCCACGATATCAATAACCCCCAAATTTGATAAGCATGAGGTGATGATACATTTTTTTTGATTTTTAAATATCAGGTATAGATGTAGATATATTCATCTTACCATATTTTACCACTATTTTGAACAACAACAGTATTTACCAACCCAAACAATTAGGTGGAACCCCCAAAATGAAAAATGAATTGAAGGTGGTTCAAGACAAGCTTCTTCCCTCTTGCAAGGTATCTGCCGCAAAACCTTGCAAAACCATCCTTTCCTTAGCTGATACCCCGTCGACTCGCCCAAAGAAGAATATGAGGACATTTACATGAAATAGCATGAACATTCATTTCAATCAAGATACCTCGCTAAATTGGTACTTGAAAGGGTTGGGTGTTCCAAAACCATCGTATCCGCTAAACAAACAAACGACACCATACAAAACATAGTAGACATGTAAGACAAGTTTCACTCTCATGAATAAACCGGAAAAATGCTCTTTTCTTTTCAGGCTGGTCCAAGTCCATGCTGCAAATGAAGAGATACTTGTTGGTTGTCGTCAGGGTGGTGCAAAGATTCACTGTAAACCGCCGTTTGTAAACCTTGCCCTCCGCTCTATCTAAGGGAAAAATCACAAGGTCGGTCAACTGTACTTCTCCCTTGTCAAGCATGTCCTTCAAGGCTTTGACTGCATCTTTGAGGTTTTTTGTCATAGTTTTGGTCAATGTAGACCAGTCCAGGTTGGGAACCTCCCTGGCCAAAAATTCACCCAAAGGTTTTGGCCCAAAAGGTGGCAGTGGATCTGGCACCTTCCCAATCGATGTCCTGAGGCCACGCAAAAACACCCTGCACCGCTGTTGGGCAAGCCCAAAGTCCGTAGCATTCAGTGTACACACATTCCAGTTAAATTCAGGCACTTGGTTTTGAAGGAAATCTACCATGTGCTCCATGAAGGAACGTGTATGCCCTGTCTGGGTAATACGTAATTCCACGTACGTTTTCCAGAACCACAGCTTGCAACTCACCAGCTTTGATTAAACTGATAGCAAGCTTCAGCACTGCAATGAACACTTGGGATCGATCATCCATGGGCCCAGTGTGCTTTCCATTGCCTGCCCACGGGGGGCATGGAGGGCCGCTGCATAGGAGATCAACAGGGCGTTCCACTTCTGTAAGATCCAACTTGGTGACATCACCACGGGTCTTGTGCGTGTGGACTGTCATCCCCAAGTGTTGTGTCAAGTACGGGCCATACCTGGATTCTACATCCATGATGTTGTTCGCTTCAAAGTTCACGCCCATATGGTAAAGGGCAGTACCGCACCCATCTATCCCCACACAAGGCATTGATACAAAAACTTTGCGTGGAAATTTCCCAAGGGGCTCCACAATGGTCTTCCAATCATTGGGCTCGGGAAACTTCAGCCGCGATTGAGCAGGCATGTTTTTTTATCAGAGGCGAGCCTTCCGATACTTCAGAGCTATGTATGTTTGAGCCAGGCGCATCAGACAATTAGAAAATTTAAACAGGTGTAACTTCCCATAGACATGCACATGTCGTGGCTGTTTGTTTTTTGCTTTGCTGCAAACCTGCATGGGCGACACTTTTCCACCCTTTCAGCCAGTTGGTTAATTTGGTATACCATTTTGGCACGCAAGCGTTGAAAAGCTATATACATAGTTCAAATAGCAAACACTTGGAAATCCTACCAAACAGGTTTGTACATGCAGGCGAGCCTTGCATTCACGCAGCATCAGGGGATTGAGGTTCTGGGACGGTCTCAAATGTTGTTGAACTACTTGAAGTACCCTGTATTTCGTTCGTAGGTGTGGTGTGAGGCACTCTTCCAAAATAGATCTTGCAAAAGTCACATGAGCAAGTAGCTTCATGTTGGGAGTCTTCGTATTTCCAATAGTCTGGGTAAGACTTGTTCAGCTTGGTCACCACATCTTCACTTGAGTCCTCCGACTCTGAGTCGGCACCCAAAATCTTTGTTTTTTTCTCATCAGCTTTGCTGTTTCCTGCTCATCGGTCAGTCGCTTCCTTCCTTGTGGTTCATTTGAAGGAGCGGGTGGCATGGTAAAAACAATATAGCGCCACCTGAATTGTTTTGCTTGAGCCCATGCATTATTATACATTGTTTCCTGCATTGAGCATCATGGTTTCTATTCAGATAACTTTGGATAACCTAAATGGTTCTTGGGTTCTAAACTCTAAACCATGTACAAGTTCACCCGTCAAACAGGAATTGCAGAACACATGCAATAAGATGTTGCATCAAAACCTGAGGCTCGCCCAGGAAAGAACTTAACAGATTGTATTTCACATTCAAGCCATGACCACATTTCGTTTTGGTCAAAACATATGGATTTGAATTTCCATATCTAACAGTTCATACTTGATAAAGGCACCATGAACATATTGTATATGTAAAGCCAATGGGCCAAGAAACTGAATGCACACAGGGCCAAAAACCAAGAGGCCGCAATTACCAAATGGATTTTGAACAAACCCATGGAATTAGGGAAACATATACACAGCAAAAGGTGAGCACATCCACCCAAATCACCCAAGTTAAGAATGACGCATGAGAGCCCATGGAGGTGGTAAGCATGATTTATAACCAGTGCATTCATATCATACTATGACCCAAAAAGATTGCAATAGGACAGTGATATCCCCGTGATATGCCCGTGATACGCCCGTGATACGCCCGTGATACGCCCGTGATACGCCCGTGATAGGGTAAAACTAATTGAACCATAAGCCAAAAACTATTAAACCAAAAATCACATCATATTATCAAACTAACAATTTGCAAATGTTTTATTGGAACATGTTGCCAAACTTTCCTGAGAAACCAAAAACCATATCATATTATAAAACTAACACATTCCAAATGTTTTAATTGGAACATGATGCAATGCTAATCAAACCCTGAAAACTGTTGAACCAAAAGCCAGGCCACAGAAACTAAACCAAATTGTGGGTGTGGTGTTCAGGTCTAAATCTTTGCAGCCCAACTACCCTGTTGACATACATGTGAATGTAATTTTGGTTTCTTGGAAACAAAAACTAAACGTTGTTGAACCAGAAACCCAGTAGTATCTTTGTCTCCAGCCCCACCCCCTTTGTAGTTTTTTTCCTTTTCTCCTCGCTGCTAATGTTGGGGCGTGTTTCTTACCCTTTCCTGTCAAAAATGTGCTGGGCTAGCCTCAGCATGGTAATCACTTGAAAGCAGCCGCCTGGTCCAACTGGGACTTCACCCTTCCAGCAGCCTCCTTCACTTTCTCCGTGATTTCATCCAAAGCATCCTGCAAGGCTTTAGCATCTCCTGTTGCCTGCTGCAACGCATTCTGTGCTGAGTTCAGCTCTTTCTCAGTATCCTGTACTGTCTTTTCCGCATGTTCCAAAACATAAGCTGGGATCATACTTCCAAAGGTGCCCGCCTTAGACACCAAATCCTTGAGCTGCAAACCCTTGGCCGTCAACTGGTCGATCTTCTTCGTAACCTTGTTCTTGACCGAAGCTGTCCATTTTTTCTCCTTTTCATCAGCTCCAGCCTTTCCTCCCTTGGTCTTTCTGGGTCGCTTGGACTCAGGCTCTGTAGCATCCTCCAATCCTTGTTGGCCCTTCATCTTTTCAGTAGTCCCATATTCTACTGAATCTGACACACGTGCCTTGTACTTGGGGTCCGCATACAGGGTCAGCTTTTTCACTGGGCAAAAAAAAGTCCTAGCGTTCTGAAGGATGTTGCGCAGGGTCTCAGGGCGATCATGATATTTCTTGCGTAGGTCCTCCTCTTCCAAAAACTCACCCTCCTGCTCAAACTCCATCCTTGTGGTTGATGTCTTCCAGTCCTGAAACACTTCCTCCACCTTCACACGTAAACCTTCCCCTCGAAGATGTCCATGTGCTTCGTAAAAGGCTTGTAGTTTAGGACCCTCAACCTTGGTGAAGTCCTTGACAAGGTTCCCATGTTTTGCAGCAAGACGGTTGATGGCAGAGCGAACATTGTGGCAAGATCGGCATTGTGGCAAGATCGGCACCGTCTGGCTTCAGGTCGTTTTGAATCAGAACGTACTATCACTAGTGAGTTATGCTCATCCACAGGTTTCCTGCATGTGCAACAGCGGTCTGCCACCAACTCATCCGCCGTGACCATTGCGTTGTCACCAATCTCACTTCCCATAGGGGTGCTTGGGGCCACGCTTGCAGAATCTGCCTTATCAGACATGATTTGGTGTAAATGTGAGGCGAGCCTTCACTTTTCACTTTGGTTTTGCAGGTGTTCCTTGCAATAATCAGGTTTGAACCAAAGCCACCATAAATGAAGGAATGTCAACCAGCACCCACCCACATGAAACGGACCCAAAGTAACAAATAACCTTGGAAAAATTGGCCGTTATCATGACATGGCTTGGGTATATGTATCAAAATGTATGGCTGGTTAGGGGTCAAGCCTGAACAGCGTGTAAACAATCCAACAACATCACGTGGTGTATGGTTTCTTGAGTTTCTTGTGGTTGTTTTTTGAACAACCCTTAATTGATCAATAGCACCTTTGTTTGCAGGACATCACTTGCACAACCAAGTTGACAAACATAAGTTGATAAATATCACCAAAACCCAACATCACAACAAACCGGTGGGTGGCTCAACGCATGACAGCATAATATATAATATTATTTAATACTGTTATACATAAATGATTTTATCTAATCTTACAGGTTTGGCCACCCTTGATAGACACAGGTAAGGTTCGCTCCTTTTCTCCCACCACTTTACCCAAGATGAGGACGTTCCAAATTGCAGGGTTCTGGGCGGGCCTCAGAACATGTCCCTATGTACAGTTTGTAAGCACACATGGATCGAGCCACACGACCTCTTAGTGTAAGCCACTGGCAAAAAGTTGTTTTCCCAAACCACAAAGCTTTGCTTGGACCTTTGGTCAAAAAGGCAACCCTCCTTCCACTGGTGTGTAGAAGCTTGAACAACGAAGCAGTTGCTCCCTGATAGGAATGTAAATTCCAAAAACGCATGCACCTGTAAAATTTGCTTCGAGGATGGCGCAAAAACTATGTCATCCGGTGAAACTGTCCCAGCAAGCGTTGTCAAATGTCTACTGGTCAAAACCTTGACAACTTCTTTGTCAAACAGCCACAGGAGTTCAGTACAACCGAAAACCTCTCGCACAGGCTGATGTAAACACATGGCTTGGCATAGTGTTTGGTCTGTAGAAAAACTGTTCACCACTTCATTCCCCATCCTCAAGGTCACGTGGTAGTTCAAAGAGTCATTAAAGCAATGGTTTGCTATGGACTTCACCGCACGGTGCTTGCGTTCAGGGCAGAAACAACTGAGGTTCACCCCAAACTTGGAAATTTGCTCAGAAAGGTGAAATAGCCAGTGGTATTTTGGTTTCGTGCAATCCGGGTAAAGCTCTGCAAAAAGCTGGTTGTGATCATCAACGGTCACCTGGAGCTTTGAAACCAGTTGCACAGCATTGTGATGTGATGTGTTAAAATATCCAAAATGTCAGCCATGTACCGCAAGCAAAGGCTGTGTCGGAGAAGCTGGCCACACGGCTGGAGAACAATCTCGCAAAAAAGGACCAAAATGGGTATGGCAGTCAAAAGCTCACCTGCAAAACATTTGATGTGGGATTTCTCCTCCGGGTTGTAGCGGTCCGCAAAAAACTTTTTTGGAAGTCGGCCTCTAGATTTGGGCGTGGCCACTGCAGATGCAAAAGCATCGACTTGTTCCAGTTTGATACCAATGGATTGAACAGCAGTCAGGAATCCATTGACTTCGTACTGGGCAACCCCCCCGCTGGCAACAAGCACATGCATCCAATCATACATCGTATGTTGTACTGGGCATATGAGGTCTCGCAAAGTTGGATGCCACAAAACACCTTTTGGGTCGTACTGTAAGCCATAAACCTGACCAAACTTATTCAACTCTTTTTTGCTTCTTGCAAGCCTTTCCAAGTGATCACGCATAGCGCGGTATGATGCACTCGTGTGTTTTGCAAATTTGGTCCGGTCTGGACATGCATAGTGGACCAACCATCTGCCATCCAACGGTAGATTGTCCTTGTTCATATGCCCCAAAACATTCTGGCATAGGCAGCAAGGTTTAGTTCCGCTCGCTCCACGTAGTAGCCAGAGTTCTTTGATAGCCTTTTCATCACTCATCAAAATTGAAAACGTTCCTTTGCACAAAAAGTAACCTTTGGAGCAGGTTAATGGAAATCCAGTGGTGAAGTTGACTGGTTCTTCCAATTCGAAGAAAACTGACAGAATCCTTGCGAATAGATAGCTGTATCCTCCTTGCAATACCTGCAACAGTTTCGTAGGAAAAGCACCAAAGAAAAAGTAGCCTTCTCGCCTTGTTTGAAACCACTGAGGTAGCTGAACAATGGTCCAATACCAACAGGCAACCGTGCGACCCTGATCGGGTCTCAAAATGTTTCCTGGTTTGATTTCATCTTGGTAAAATGCTAATTGCATTTTACCTTGATGAACTTGGTTGATCAAGTCCCCAAGTGAACTGCACAGTTTGCATAGCTCACAAAGTAGAGCACACGGATGCAGAAAGTGCCATTTGTATGTTTGGCCATCCTCCAAATTCAAGTCCATGGATCGTAGGATCCTTCCACAAGCACCATCTACTGTGAGCCTATCCTCAATACTCGCACGTAATTTCTTTCTTTGGTGTCCAGAATCTTTTTCACTATCCCCCTTTGTTTTGACGTAGTCGGCAAATGACATATTCACAGGGATATCGATTCTTCGCCCTTTCTTGTGACATGATGAAGAGGATGTCATGTTTGGTGGAGGCGAGCCTTCCAACGCTAAGCAACAACTAAAATGAGCCAAAAGGCATTAGTATACAAAGTTCTGTTTTTTCTACACAAACTGAATTCACTAAGCCAGGACTTTTCATACATTAATATTAATGATTAATCTGCCCTAAATTTACATCAGTTTACCGTTCATATATTGATTGGGCGATGAAATGCATACATTGAGTTTACAGCGTCATACACTCCGATCTCATATCAAACACCGAAACACCACCATACCCCGCCCACAAGCACACCACCCATTTTGACATCGCAAGTTCTGTATCTATGCGTTCTGCAAGTTCAGTCTATGACGGGCGAGCCTCGTCATTCTTAATTGAACGTTCCGCCTCCAATCGGGCTTGCTCTTCTGGGGGCAGCTGTGTAGGCACCTCGTCCGACGGAGAGTCGTCAATGGTCACACTGCCAGTATCGGTGATGTTGCCATCCTAAGCGGTGAGAACTGGTCACACATGTATTTCAACCATGCATGGCTTTTTGAAAACACATTGTAATGAACTAAGTTTGATGGTTTCAAAGGCACAAACACTGGAAAACGCAAGATGTATATAGATGAGAAACCAACTTGACATAGTTGCAAAACAAAAAACAAGCAAGAAAATGCAAACCAGTAACGTCAGCACGTGATGTTGGGCTGCAAGCCTCCTCGTTTGGCTTCACGGGCTGGGCCAACTCACTCTTCTCCTCTGTCTTCTCCTCGGTCTCGCTGGGTGTCTCGGTGGCATCATCGCTCGATGAAGCCGCAGCCTCCTCCTTCTCCATCTTTGGTTTATGGGAAGTGCTTTTCAGTTTCTTTTCTGGTTCATGGCTCCTCTCCCTTTGTTGCGATGGCTTTGTAACATCTCGGCTGGCTCTTGGGGACTTGCTTTTTCGTTTTTTTTTTGATTTGCTCTTTCTCTCGGCAATCTGGCGGGCTTCATTGGCAGCTATCAGACCACCCCTCACTGCAGCAGCCAGTTGGTCCAGCTGCAGCTGCAAATCCTTGAGCTGCTGGACATTGCTCGCACTCAGCTGTTGGAGCCCATGGTGTAACTCACCGATTTGGTTCGAGAACCACTGGTTGCTCCTCTCCGTAGAATGCTGAAGGGCTGCGAGGTTTGTTGCCAATTCATCAGGAGACACGCGACGTCCTCCTTCAGTGCCGTTCGCCGCAATTCTCTCATTTGCCATCCTGCGAGCTTCCGTTAACCACTCAGAGGGGCCTGAGAGACTTAAACATCTCTCTCGCCACTGAGGTCGGAATCTCACACTGCAACTTACTCCTGTCCGGGCATAGATTTCATCTCTATCTTGCGCAGTGAGCGTTCCACCGTCTCCTCTGAGAGGAATCGGCCCCATGTGCGCATTGTTGTCGTTGCGCGCCCGGTCTGTACGGTGATGTGCAGCGCACATGCCGGGCGAGCCTCTTTCAGCGTTTTCTTGGTTTTGCGTGGGCGAGCCGCACGCCATTGAGCCAAAAAACAACCGGAGAAACACACATTGTAATGAACAACTGGGCATGGCCAAGGAAACAAAACGTATTGGAACATGAAAAATAAGAACCCTCAAAAAAAAACATTCCTGCACGGATGTGAGGACATAGTTTTTTTTTAAAAAAATCAACGCTGGGAAGTTAGCTACTTATAAGTAACTTGTAACTTCACTGCTAAGTATCCTCGTGAAACTTATAACTTGACTTCTAAGTGGTGCAAATATTTACTAACAATATATAAGTCAGTGTGAATTTGCAAAAACATAATGTTGGATTAGCTCAATTACATCTCATGATGCAGAAGTTATATCTTTGCTTCACTCAGTTGTAACAAGACTTACATCTAGCCTTTAAGCCAAAACCATTTTAGTATGTTTTGAATTTGCTGCGCCGCGACTTGTTCGAAAATTGCTTGGGCTGGCGGCAAGGTGTTGAATTCCAAGTCGTCGCATTCCAAGCGGTGAACGCTGAACGGCGAAACGATCCACAAAGCATTGGGGTTAGCATGGCATGGAAATGACCACAGCATTGATGCGCAACGCATATTGGATTTAGCAAAAGAAGCGGTGAAATGGCGTTGGTTGCTCATCGACGAAATCAGCATGGTAAGTGCGGAAATGCTCGCGCGCCTTGAAGCGCGCTGCCGCCAACTCATCATGGATCTATCCGCAACGAAATACGCAAAAAAAGGCGACCGCCGTGTAGCACCTTTTGGTGGACTCAATGTTATTTTTTCCGGCGATTTGCGGCAGCTACCTCCGCCGCGTGGGACTTTCCTAGGCCAAATCCCATGGCAACTCGTTACCGGAATTTCGTCCAAAAAATTGCCTCTGAGCCTTCAAGGCCAGCAACTCGTTTGGGCAAGCAGCACCCAAGGCGGAGTGCAAGGTGTCACGGAACTGACGGGTTGCGAACGCACGCAAGATGTTTGGCTACAAGAGCTTCAAGCGGAGTTGCGACATGGACGCCTCTCTGAGGACAATCATGCCTTCTTGCACAGCAAACCAACAAAGGTTTGCGGTAGCTGGTCGACCACCACCGCGCAAGCGTCATGCGGACAGACCACTTGTCAGCGTCTTTCAAAATATGGATCAACGCCAACTACCATCCAAGCACTCGAGTGTGCGACTTGCCGGACTGAGCGCGCTAGCAGGCAGTTGGTTGCGATCGGCCCCAACGACCCTCGCTTCAATGAGTTTGAGCTGGCGCGTGCCCTTTTCCATACGAACGGGGTTAAATGTCACGCTAACAAACAACGCGCCGAACGCTGTGCTCGAACGCGTAAGCAATGTCTATACATTATGCTGTCGCCATGGATCGAATTTCGTCGCAGGCCCTTCACGAGAAGCCCGACATCGCGCAAGACAAGCTGTGACGTGGTTGCAACGCAGCGATGCCGACTGTGGCAATCGGTATGGCGTCCTGCCGCTGTGCCTGGGCATGCCTGTGCAAGCACGGGAGCATCTCCATCGCGGAAACTTCAAGATTTTGCGCGGATGCCGCGGCGTCGTGTGTGGTTGGTCTGCACTCTTCTATGAGTTAAGTCAAATTTCTAACTAATAGTTAATTTCGCTTTTTTAGTTAAAATTTTGACTATTAGTCAATTTTAACATAAATTAAATTAAGTTAATTCACTTAAATAACCTTCAGAAAAGCATCAAAAAACAATAGGAAATCACAAGTTTTTCTTAAAAAAGAAAGGAAATCTAATAAGGTTGTGCCAAAGTGTTGTACATTTATTGTATGAAATTGTGTCTGAGAATGGAGAGGGGCTGAAAACATGTTCATTGTTTCTTCTGGCAAAGCTGGCCAAACACAGTTGCTGTCCTTCCCACCAACCTGGCTAAGTGCCTCATGCCATGGAAACATGTTCTGCAGAAGTTGAATTTCGATTTGGTTGTCTTACTTAGTATCTGGCCTTGCACTGTTCCTTAGAGGACTTGAATGTTACTTAGTGAACTTTGAGACCCTTGGAATGCGACTTAAAAGACTAAAATGTTACTTAGGAAAATGACTGAGGCACTTGAGACCCTACCAGCTTGGCATCAGACTTCAACTGGAATCTAAGGTTTCACCTCCCTTGTTCCTTGAATCTTCCAGTTACCACATCGACTTTTTTCTGCATTTTTCACATATTGCTTAAGTGGATGTGCATTGCCACCCTGGCTTTGGCGACAATTTTTGCTGTCACTTGTGGCCCTCGCAAGCCTTTGCAAGAGGATTTTGCAAGCGTCCTTTGTACTGCCATGTAATCCTCTTATCTGAAGCACCAAGTCAGCTTCGGGTTGCAGAAGTTGCTGCTCAAAACACTGTGCAGCCAGCTATGTAATTTGGGAATGCCGCTGAACAGTTTTGTATCCTCTTCACCATAGTTTTGCCCCAAGGAAGGGTGTACTTGAGCCATTGCAAAGCTCCTCTTCCTCGGAATCGTCCAATTTCAAAGCCAGGGAAGAAAAGGCCCTGGACAAGGTTTTGTACTGATTATCCTTGAGGTCCACCTGTCCACTGCGAAGCTTCAGGTCATTGTTGGTACCGCTTTCCACACCAGTCTTGCTCTTCTGGAAGCTATAAAACTGAACACCATCCTTCTTGTATTCCTGCACGCTGCCATTAGCAATGGCTGCCTCCAAAGCTTCTTTGTTCCCATGGAAGGTCTGCCACAGAAAAACATCTTTGGGAAAGCCTGTGCTTTCGTCTTTCCCATACCTTTTATAGTAAGTAAGCGGCTTTGGCTTGCTCAAAGACGGGAGCAGTGGCCATCATGTCATATCCTCCTTTCGCGTTCTTTGTAAAGAGGCCATTGATCAAGGCAGTCTTCTCCTTCCTGGGGTTGTCTGCCTTCTGGATTGAGTGTCGATCAAGTCCAAGATGTGAGGAGGAATGGCACCAGCGTCTGCCAGCTTTCTGAACTTCTTGGCCTTTTTTAGGGTCCCTGCGCTCTTCTCCTTCACCTGCGCTGTCTTCGTTCTCTTGGTCAGACTGGGCCACTGCCTTGGTCCACGAGGTTGTCTTGTCCTGAAGTGTTGGTGCCCTTCCTCCAGTCTTGTTTCCATTTCCATTGCTTTCCTTGGTGCTTGGTCTCTTGATTACTGTTTTCTTGGGGGGCGCTTTCTTCTTTGGAGCAACTTTCTTTGCAGCCGCCTTTTTCATAGCCTTTTGTTTGGACTAGCTTTGGCCTTTCCTGTCTGTGTCTTGCTTGGGGTTCCTGGGGTAGCTCCTGCCACACCTTCCACTTCTGTACTTCCAGCTTCAGAAAGCTGCTCCTTCTCTTCCTCGGCCTTCTTTGGTGTAACCATTCCTTCTGGTCCAGCAGGCCTCTTCATTGCTCCAGGCGACAAAGACCGGTGGTGTGACCAGGATGTTACTTAGTGAACAGCATGTACTCAAACAATGGGCCACTTCTGTTTCTACCTTATCCTTTACAGGCATGTCTTCCCATGATGTATGTGCTGCATGCTGTTGACCACTTTCCTTGAAACCATAATTATGGAGAAAACATATGGGTATAATTACACATGTGCATGCTGACATGGTTTTGTCTGACTACATATTAATGTGAATTATATTATTTGGTTCTTAGAAATTGCATGTTTTTATGTTTTTGTTTCATGAAAATATTTAATTTGATTTCATGTTTGTTTTGTTTTTAAGGTGCAACTTTGGTGCTAGTTTGGTGCAAGCTTGCACCTCTGCTGTGCTAGTTTCATGCTAGTTTGATGCTAGCTTGGTGCTAGTTTAGCGCCAGTTTGGTACTAGTTTGCTGTATGTGTATCTTTCCAATAACTTTTTATTTTACATTTGCAACGCTACCAAACTAGCATCAAACCAGCACCAAACTAGCATCAAAGTAGCACAGCAGAGGTGCAAGTTTGCACCAAACTAGCACTAAACTTGCACCTGGTCTTGCTAATTTTGAATGAAAAATGATTAAAACAATAGTTTTTCTCATCATTTTTTGTAAAAAAAATCTTGTTCAGTGGTGACCTGGAGGTAAAAGATTCCCTGAACAAGTGCAGATGTTTGTACATTTTCTTTGAAGATTTACTTCAACCATTCACATTATGTGATAATATTGTTACAACTCAGAGTTGCAGGTCTCAAGGGTGGATCTGGAGGATCCAGGAACTTGTTTCCATCTCAAGTTCTCTCCATGTTACTTAGTCAACTTGTATGTCAAATCTCAAATGCAGGAACTGTTACTTAGTCACCTGTGATGTGACCTACTGTTAATTTTAGTGCTCCAAAAAAAGTACCTACATCTATAAAATTATACTGACCAGTTCAAGTTTCTATGTTTGTTGAACCTTCCTGTGAATGACATGTGAGTTAGTTCAACTGGAATGCTACTTAGTCTGCAGTACCCAGTCCCCTCCCCCCCTCTAAAACTCAATGTTTTTTCACTTCATTCATCTCAAAATCCATTCAAAGGTCACTCCACGAAGTCCACCTGACAGGGCAGCAGAGGGCAGGGCAAGAGTCAGTGGGAGGAAACTCAACACAAACCTGCTGTACCATGAGCATTGCGGAGACATGAAAAATGTAAGATCCAATCCAAACATGCATCAGTAGACAAACCTTCATCCTGAGTCCTGATGGCCTCTTCGGGTTGAGGATCTTCTCCCAGGGTTTGGCCTCAACAAAGAGCAATGCTCCATCATACACACTCAGCACAGTGGGAAAGCTAAATTAAGAACTTAGTTCTGGGCCTGTGCCAGTGCCTTTTGACATTTCTTGACATGTCATGACATGCTTAGTCCTGCCACTGCTATACACTGAAAGCCTCTGAACTTCCAGCCTTGGGCTGGTTCTGCTGGACAGGGTAACCTGATCAGAAGGAAAAAACATATGTGAACCAAAAGAGATAAAGATAACCAAGAAGACTTAAAAACAAAAAGTACCAAAAGAATACATCTGACTCAACCTGGCCTTTGCCTTTTCCCTTGGCTTTGTCGCAACTTCCACCAGCACTTGGAATGCTGAGGTTGGAGTCAGAATCACCTTAGTTCCAAGATTGGCAGAAAGCCTGATGTGGCATGTTACCTGAGCACAAGTGACTTAGAGTTCTGTTTTTGTCTCATGATACTTAGATACATGTTACTTAGATAAATCTCATTAACATTTTCGTGTTACTTAGACACATGTGACATGAACAGATGTTACTTGGGGCAATGGTCCAAAACCAAATGCTACCTAGATACAAACCAATGCTACTTAGACAGATGTTACTTAGACAGCAAGTCTTAGGGGCCAATGCAATCCAGGCAGCTTGGGCAGAAGGTCTTCCACAGCCACTTGCGAGCCCACTTCTTGCATGTCCCACATTCAAACTCACAGCAGGGACAGAACCGTGGCACCAACTTGTCGTCTTCACCTTTCAGGTACCCATGGAAAACAAGTTGGTTTTGCGATGAAAAACATTTCTCCAGTGATGATAACCTGAGCAACTGCCTGGAGCAACATGACTCATTCATGAGGTATGTTTCTTCAAAGAACCTTCTACACCAATGATGTGTGTGTCTACATTGATAAACAAAACCAAAACAACTTTCACCTCGAGCCAGGAAATACCACAGGGCCAGATGCAAAAATGTATGTGTGTTTTCCACAAATGCGACTTAGTCGAAAAAATGTATGTGACTTAGGATAAGAAAACAAACGCCAAGAAGCAAACTGTTACCTGGGAAATGAAAAATGTGATTAACAAAAACAAAGAAAAAGTTATTCACATTGTTTCTTCAAGAAGCAAAAAGAACGAGTTAAAAACCATAAAAAGTTAAGTTAATTCCAGGATTAACTTAAGTCATTTTTTGTAATTAACTTAAGTGTGCAGTAAGTCAATTTTAAAAATGACTAATACAGTAGTTAGAATTTTGACTTTTAACTATTAGTTAGAATTTTGACTTAGCTCATCTTAGAGGACCACCCACCGAGACAGCAACGCCCGACGGCAGCGTCATTTGGAACACGCTGCCTGAGTTCGTTTTTGTTCGCTTCCAGACACGAACACGCTGGACAATCCCTGGGGTAGACGCAGAAAATGTTTTCCCAGTCAGCAAGGACTGGTTTCTGGATGCTGGACGCACAACGCCAAAGCTCAAGGTAACGCGGTATCAATTCCCGCTGGCTCCAGACTTTGCCGACACATTCCATGGCGCAGCACAGGGCAGCACCGCAGAGCCGGGCGTCATCCCCGATCTTTGTGGCGTGGATCCACTGGCCGCGTACGTCGGCATGACACGGAGCCGTACACGACAGAAGATTTTGATCTACTAACGTTGCGTGTAAAACCGTGGAAAAAAACTATTGTCTTCGGATGTTTTATCGGAGGTTTTACTGCTACTGCTGGCTGTTACTGCCACACTTGTGGACCGCACCAGCAATAAACGCACCTGCCGACAGCAAAACACAATGCCACTGAAGGACGAACCAGCGCCAGAATTGCGCCGAAAGATGCCTAACGTTACGTCTGAAACTGTAGAATAAATATAAACTAAAACCCTTGTTGTTTTCTGCTGCTGGCTGCTCTGCTACTGCTACTTGTGAGCCGCCTCACCACCAAAAGCACCTGACGACAGCAAAACACCATGCCATTGAAGGACGAACACCACCAAAACCACCTGCCGACAGCAAAACACCACTGAAGGACGAACAAGTCCCAGAATTGCACGGAAAGATGCCTAACGTTACTTCTGAAACCGTAGAAAAAACTATTGTCTTCGAAGGTTTTACTGCTACTGCTGGCTGCTACTACCACTTGCACTTGCTACCTGCTACTTGTGCACCAAAAGCAGCTGCCGACAACAGGATGCCCTACCTCCTACTCCTACTTGTGGACCGCACCAGCAACAAAAACACCTGCCGACGCAAAACACCATGCCACTGAAGAACCAGCCGCAGAATTGCGCCGAAAGATCGTTACGTCTGAAGCTGTAGAATAAACTTAATAAACTTCGGAGGTTTTACTGCTACTGCTGGCTGCTACTGCTACTTGCTACCTGCTATTGTGCACCAAAAGCAGCTGCCGACAACAAGCTACCCTACCTCCTACTCCTACTCGTGAACCGCACCTGCAACCAAAGCACCTGCCGACAGCAAAACACCATGCCACTGAAGGACGAACACCACCAAAAGCACCTGCCGACAGCAAAACACCATGCCACTGAAGGACGAACAAGTCCCAGAATTGCACGGAAAGATGCCTAACGTCACGTCTGAAACCGTAGAAAAAACTATTGTCTTCGGAGGTTTTATCGGAGGTTTTACTGCTACTGCTGGCTGTTTTACTGCCAGACTTGTGGACCGCACCAGCAACAAACGCACCTGCCGACAGCAAAACACCATGCCACTGAAGGACGAACCAGCGCCAGAATTGCGCCGAAAGATGCCTAACGTTACGTGTGACACTATAGAATAAATAAACTAAAACCCTTGCTGTTTTCTACTGCTGGCTGCTCTGCTACTGCTACTTGTGAGCCGCCTCACCACCAAAAGCACCTGCCGACAGCAAAACACCACTGAAGGACGAACACGTCCCAGAATTGCACGGAAAGATGCCTAACGTTACTTCTGAAACCGTAGAAAAAACTACCCAATAGATCAGGTTAGGCAATTTCCTGCCGAAAAGGTAATTCCTTATCTTAGACAAAAAAATTACCTATTAGTTTATTTTTCCCTTACCTAAATTAGTTAATTTTTCTTGCCTTAACCTAACTTTCAACGAAAGTTTGCACGCAAACTTTCAACCCCGCCTCGCAAGTTTGCATGCAAACTTTCAACCTCCCCTCGCAAGTTTGCAGGCAAACTTTCAACCCCCCTCGCAAGATTC
>Ga0126342_10007010_pt1 | contig 20079 bp, 17 predicted proteins | sample Cyp1metagenome_FD_92528 | JGI IMG/M metagenome (GOLD analysis project Ga0126342, IMG submission 92528) | Coral microbial communities from Lord Howe Island, Old Settlement Bay, Australia - Cyphastrea 1 metagenome | ecosystem: Host-associated > Invertebrates > Cnidaria > Coral ...
CCACATATCTGGCTATAACTTGGGTATTTTCCACATATCTGGCTATAACTTGGGTATTTTCCACATATCTGGCTATAACTTGGGTATTTTCCACATATCTGGCTATAACTTGGGTATTTTCCAGGTATAACTGGATAACATTACGCTCATGTGGTTTACCCAAGTTTACATCCAAAATGTTGTGGTGCTCCAACATTGTTGCGGATGATCCCCTTTTGCGACCCCAAATATGAAGGCCATTGTGACGTGGTTGAGTCCTATTATGATATTAGGGGACATGGTTTTTCAATGTTTTTTTTTTTTTAAGGGATGATATCAATTTAATATCAAAATTGAATCATAATTGGGCTTATGAATATAAATTGGGATTTTAATATTGATCCAAATAATTCAGGCTTATGAAAAATGAAAAAACAGCCATACCATGTGATGCGGGGCCAGGAGAAGAGCGCCCAGGATGATCACGTCGCACACAAGACAAAGACGGTGTTCTTCAAGGCACCGCGATTGGGACTGGGAAAAAAACATGAAACAAAGATGCATACATATAGAACCCTGCTGAAATACTGAAATCAAGGTGTAGTTGAGTTGATGATGTTTCTGATTCTAGGGAGTTACTGCATAAATGATATATATATACTACTGTGTAGATATATATATATATATATATTGTTGTGTTTTTCCCATGATACGGAATTCTATGTGTATGTGTGAGCAGTTGGGAAACCACCAACGTTTTGTGGACTCCAATAATCCTCTAAGTTATTTGTCATGTTTAAACGGGAAACCAACGGTTTCGGATGAAATCATGTAGCAATGTTTGGTGGAGACTGTCTCAGATTCCGAAATTCCGGGAACTATCACAATAGAAAATACATAATAATATGACACAATAATATATATATATATAATATTATATATATTCACATAATATATATCCTATGTGATAGTTGTTTGCCTGAACTTGGCAAGGACATGGCGGCAAGCCATGAGAAGTTGGATCAAGCTTTGAAGGGTTACAGCGTCGTGGCAGACAAGGAGCACAAGCGCAGCCGCTCAGCCGCTGAAACGCGTTGCGCGGCGTTGCGCTTGGTTGCTGGTTGGGTTTTGTTATGTTTTGTTTTTGTTGGTTATGTCGTTGTCGTTGGTGTTGGTTTTGTTGGTCTTCTTGTTCTTGTTGTTGTTGTTGTCGTTGTTGTTGTTGATGATGTTGATGTTGATGTTGTTGTTGTTGTTGCTGCTGCTGTTGTTGTTTACTGTGGTGGGTAAATCTGATCACAACCGCGAATATGATGTGTATTTGTAGTTGATGAATATTATCAAGACAATGTACTACATTCTACATATGTAATGAAGATTGTTAAAACCCTAAGATGGGAATTGAAGGGTTGATGGCTTTCCCTGCTATGGGTTAGTTACTTACAATATGTTATCATAATCCCATTAAACCAGGTAGTATTGGTATTATCCTTCACAAAATATCCGATCAACAGATCGGCTTAGATATTCTTCAAACCGCAAAATCTGATTTTTAAAGCGTAGAATGGTTGTAGATTTGAGATTATCTTGAGGAGTTTTCACTGACGACTTGTCACGTCAAACAACTGAAGCCAGAAAGGCTGATCATGGTGACAGCACCACAGATTTCCTTTGGAAACCTCACCAATTCTTTTCATTATCAACCATCGTGGGAATCACAACACCAGATTTTTTTTTTGAAAATCACACGAGCAGTCAGTCTTCGAATGACTTTTGAGCCAGGAGCAAAAAAGGGCCTCCAATGCTTATGAGAAGCTAGGCCGTGTGAGCTGTCAAGACTGTTGATGAGCGGGTAATTCTGGGTAGGTTGTCATTCCTTTTCGAATGAGCCTGTGTTTGTCAAAGCAATATGATATATACATACGTCTAAAGATATAGATACAGTGTGAATAACATGCCCAGATTTGCTACAACATATTTCATGTACCGTATCTATATAGTATTATATAGTTTGATATGTACCAACCAAAAAAACAACACGATTTCTCAACATAAATACAATATAGAAATATGATGCCATGCAGAATACTATATCGATACCATTGTAATTGCATAGATATATTCATATGGTATTTGTGATTTAATGATATGCCATGCGAGACTCTGTGTTTACACGATATGATATTGATATGGTATATCATTTACCCTCTGGTAAACATACAAAAAACTATGGAAAATCACCATTGTTAATAGGTAAGTCAACTACCAATGGGCCATTTTCTATAGCTATTATCTATATATTATACCCATGTTTTATCACGGTGGGAATAATTATATCAAGGAATATCTATATATTATACCCATATTATACCCATAGTATATACTACCATGCTATGATACCCTATCAATGGGCAATTTTCGATATCATATTATATCATATTAGCCATTTATATAGTTATACCCATGATATTACACCCATAATGGTATTTTCTCATATTATCCATATTTCATACCCATGTTATATCATATTATATCCATATTATCACGATTCGCGGTGCTTCCCTGGCCTTATAGCCAGGTGCCTACGAGTCTTCCATCACCAAGCTTCGCAACCCGCTGCAGCAGATCAGCTCCAAGGTGCGGATGTTGCTGAATATGCTGAATATAGTATATAGTATATAATATATCGTATATATAGTCTGGGTAAATTATAACGACCTCACTGCGACCTCACTGGAAATCATGGTTAGTAAGGGGAATCATCCCAAAATGGCCTTAATTCAGGTTAGTGAAATATTATAATTTACCCAGATAAATTTCGTATATATAATAGTATATATTTTGTATAGTATAACCATATAGTATATATAATAGATGATTTTCCCAGCTAGAAACCTCCATTTATAAGGGATTTTCCATGGCTATGTGAGATAACCAGATTGTACTAGGATCGTAATATATAGTATATTTAATATAACCATGATATTCCCCTTATTAGTTATGGGAATAACTGTTGTAAGTATCGTAGTAGTAATGAAAATATCCTGGAAAATACAATGGGAATAAAGGTTCCCAAAGAAAAATGGTGTATTAGATTTTTGGAGGACAATGAACTCTTGATGAGTCTATGATCAATAGATGGATTGTTATATATATATATATACATTATCTATATTGTGGAAACCATGTTTTAAACGATTAGTGAGGCCATTCAACCGCATGTGTTTCACTTGAATCTGAGGTGAAGGAGCTGCATTCCAAGATCGGCAAGGTCCTCGAGGTGCGACGACCTGCGAACATGTTGCGACTGATTTTGGTTCTTGTTTGATCCCATTGTTGTTACATATTATATATGCAATATATCATATATTATATACTATAATATATTATATATACACTGAAATCTGACATATATATAATATCATATATATATATATTGATCCCATTGTTGTTGTTGATACTCCCCCTATGTATCTATGAGTTGGAAATATCCTCGTTCTGTCTTCTTCATTTTGCTGTTGTAATGCTTTCCGTTGTTGTTTGTTATGATGTCTCCATTCATATTCTCAGTATCATTGGCTAGGTTTCCTGTTCTGGTTCGGCCGAACACAAGCTCAATTCCCAATGTAAACATTGGTTCAGGCGGATGAGAAAGAGCGTTTGGAGCCATTGAACAGTTCCTCGGATACTGTCGGATACTGTGGGGGAGGCAGCGCAACTGGTGGTGATCATGGTTTTTTCCTGGTTTTTAAATGGACACACACCCGGATTGACTGGGGTTATCTGGAGCCGATTCTTTGGATGCCCACCTGGTGACCTGGTGATCATGGTGATCTCCGGCCTGGCCATGGGAGAAGCATGTTGGCTTGCCCCAACTAGTTATGTAACTAGTTATGACTAACATCGCCATGGAAAGATCCACCATTTTTAATAGATAAACCATCTATTTCTATGGGCCATGGCTGCCATGGCTATGTTAGTCATAACCAGAGGGTACATCTAGTTACATCATATGGTTGGCAAATATGTTCATGACATGTAATGACACTTCATGACGTGCCATGTTGGTTGAATCCTTATTTTTGATGAAGACCCCAATGTTCGTAAGTAAGGTCTACACAATTGATGTAGATGTGGACAATCAATCATTTGTAGGCTATTTGGGGAAACAATGGGTCTTCCACATTCATGTTAGTTTATCCTAGGGAAATTATTAAACCCAATGTGGGATAGTTCCTTAAAACGACATTTAAACCAAATTGTGGTACACAATTGTATCTTCTTTTGGAGCCCCAGGTGAATGAACATCGTGTTGGATAATTGGGATCCTCACATGGCAGTTGTTTTTTTTAATGCAGAAGTTGATGATTCAACAGTACATTTCGGGAAATGTTGGGACTAATCGATTTCTGTATATATGATATATAATGATATATATATATATATGCCAGATTGGTGATTTTGTGTATCATGCTATATGTATATCTATATCCCATTATATCCACATCAAATAATTATCGCTGAAATTCTTATTATATCTAATCATTCTGTTTTGCCATTCAAATACATAGCAGTGTGGTGGTATGCCGTAGTTTTGGGGAGAAACCCAGATCCATGATTCATCATAGTACATCCCAAATTCCTGAGTGCAAAAAACAATCTCCACTTTGGCCAGTTAGATACCTCGGACTAGTTTCTTTATCTTCAATATACGTGACGGACGTACAGACATACCTCAATTCTTTATATTATAGTATATAGATAGATAAATAGAAAAATAGATAGATAGATAGATAGATAGATCGATCGATCGATAGATAGATAGATAGATATACAATACATATATATATATATATTATACGCAAACCTGATTAGATAATTATCTAAATATGCAGGTGCTATCTTATATGTGTTTTTCAAGATGTTTCCTCGGTTGCTCACCTTCAACTCCGAGGTTTGGAAGCTCAACTGGTCGTCTCCTCAGTGATCGGATCCCAAAGGGGCCATAGAGAAACAACGCCGAAGGAGCATCCAGGTCTGAAGCCATAAACAAATGCTGTTTACCCGGTTTACCCCAATGTTTTTAGTGTGTTTTTGTTTTTAAACCTATTTTTTGGTGAATATGTGTTTAAAGGGAGGTAGTTAATCCTGGAGTGGATAGAATATGATAGAATATGGATTTTTTCCAGAAATCCTCATTCAAAGGGAATATGTTAGAAAAAAACGTTATTTATCTATGAATCTAATTCAGGATGATGATTGACAAAAGTATTACTGGCATGTATAAATCCCGTTAGGAAAGTCTGTTAGATTTGTGGTCATTCTTGGATATGTTTTAAGGTAAAGCATCCAAATTGGGTGGTCCTATACTATACAGCACTTGAACCTGGAACCTCATGTTTGAATCCAAGAGTCGAGTTTATATAATTGTCAAATCCAGGATTACATTCCCATTGTTTTTGTGCACCATTTTATATTTTTCGCGTGCTAGGTTTCACCAATTGATTTCCCCCCCTTGGTGCAACAAAAATGGGGGAGCAACAACCTTCCCAGCAGGGCGAGCATTCGACTGCCGAACATGCTCCTGAAACCGAGCATGAATCTGAAGAGGAACCTCCGGCTGAACAGAATTCAGATGACAAGCCAGAAGACTGAGCGGCCGAAACTGGGCCATCGCGGTTTGCGACATGGCAATGGTGCCAAAAAAAAAGGTGTTGGGAATGGGAATTGATGGGTGCAGCAGCTGTCATATTATGGCTTGTTTTTTTTTTAAGAACCCAGGAATTGAGTTGGTCGAGTCGTTTCACGATGATGTTCCCTGGAGTGGCCGCTGAAAAGAAGGTGTTCACACCTAATCAACCACTGGGGTAGGTTCCAAAATCAGGGATGAGTAAATCTCTTTGATTGTGTCCGCACCAACAGGCGGATCGTGTCAAAATGAGTTTCAATCCTATCTTATTGGGAATTTGGGGTTACATATTGCAAGACATCTTAACGAACATGTTTTATTGTTCCATATATTGGGAATGTCATCATCCAAATTGACTTTCATGTTTTTCATAGGGGTTGGCTCAACCACCAACCAGATGTTCATGGGTCATGCGTTTGTTACCCAAATCCATTGGTTCAAATCCATTCCCCAAAAAAATGGCCCAGACGGCGCCGCGGCTACTCCCGCGGCAGTTTTCGTGGCCATGGCGTCGCCGTGGCCCGCGGATCTCAGCAATGGCTACACGGGGTTCTCTTCGTGCTTTGGCCGTGGCGGATGGCCGGTGGGTCCAAGAAAATGGTGCTATGAAACCAGCCAAAGCAAGGGCTTTAACATGCTTTAACTGTTAACCCTCAGATATGTGGCCTTTAAACTGTATCTCGAAATGTGCTATAAAGTTCTATAAAGTTATAAAACCGTTGGGTGCAATGGGGGACCCCAATGCAGGACCCCAGTTGCAGATGCCTCATTTGGATTTCATTTGGCCCGTTGGCGATGTTGTGGGCACTCTTTAAGGGGATAGATTTTTGGGCACAAAGAAACATGTGGTACGCTGGTGAAAAGCAGAGTAATCGAAAACACTTTGGACATAGTTGAAATAAGATAGATGGAAAACACTTTGGAAATAGTTGGAAAACACTTTGGAAATATTTCTTCAAATCGGAATTAGATTCAGGGATGCAATGGATGCAAGCTGACAGTTGATCAGGACTTCTGTATCCTCAAGTGGCTTTGGGGATGGCATGAGATTTAGTGCATAGTCTGCTGACTTCGAGAAAGCGACATGACCAATGGCTCGTTAGGTTGAAAAAGCTGCTGTGTTTCGCAGACGGAGGTTTCCTGACATGGTGGTACCCCTAAATCATCGATTTTTGCATAGGAGTTTCCATGAAAGAAACCATCCAGCTATTGGGGTACCCCCATTTCTGGCAGCCTCCATATGTTTGGGGTCCCAGGTCCTGTTCCAGCGAGCTGACGAACCTGAGCACCGAAGCTCCCAGCGACGTGGGGGGTTCCGCGCGCCCGGCGCTGCGGCCGCTGCTCTATGCCACGGAGAGGCGCGGTGGAGCAGTTGACTGGAAGCAGAACATCCATTTTACGAGCTGTGGTAATATGTGGTATTATGTTGTAATATTTCACCAGGGTATAGCTGGGCATAGGGATGTTTTGATCCAGAAGCACGTTAATACTAAGCAGGAAACAAAGATTGGGACCCCCAATACTGTTTGTAGATGATGAAAGCAGCCAATTTTAGCATGCCTGATCATGGAAAGTTTGCAAAGATCATACTGAAGGTGAATACGTGTGAATACCCCTAATAGTTGAAATGTACCCAAGAAGATCCAAAAAGGATGATTTCCAGTTCGGAATTTCCTCCAGCAACAGCACGTTTCACAGGTTTTGATCTGAAGCTTCCATCTCTTTCTTCGCTCACCTTGCGCCAAGCCCAACCAAAGTCATCAACCATGGCAACGAGGTGTTTTCACCGCTAGATATGTTCATCCTATTTGGGAGATCCCCAATGGCATCCCACATGGATCATTTCTCCCAATTGATCACATCCTTTCTTATTGAAATGGCCATGTGGACTTTGGGTTATACCATTATATAAGGTATACCCCATTTTCAGACACATCCTAAAAAATCCTAAAATATGATTGATTAGATCCCATTGCATCCCATTAAAATGAGCAATTTCACCAAGGGGAAAGCCCCCGAAAAAATGCGACTGAGCTATGACTAGGCCCATGAGAGACCCGGCTGCGCGAGTTCATTGGGACGAAGAATGCATTGCGGAGCACGATAAGGAAACCTCAAAATGTCATGGCTCGGTGTCATGGCTCGGTTTCCTCAACTGGACAGGGAAATGATAAGTCATAAGTCATGAAAAAATAGAGATTTTATCATACAAACCATTGTAGTGTCAGATGGTTTCACCAACAAAATGCGGGTTCATCTTCAAAAAAAAGTTAAACCAACTGGGTGGCTACTTTAATGCAACTTAATTTTTAGCAATTGGAATGGGGATGACATATAATAATATTGCAACCAGCCTGGAAAAAATGCAGAGTATCTAAATTTTGGTATGGGCATGCCATGAATTCCTCCAATCCTCCAAGTTTCTTTTTTGTTGGTTTCATTTTAAGAGCTGTTTTCAGTCTCAGTAGCAATACGTATGAGCATGACTCAAGAACACCACAGGTACCATGGCATATTTAATCCTTCGACATGGTCCATGACCCTTTCACCCACCAGACGGCTGCTAGCCAAATAGTCATCAATTGGCTGGGCCAAAATAGTGGTCCTGAAATTATTAGGTCAAAATTCTTGGATACCTGCCGCGTGTTGGTCCACAATTGTACCAAAGTTTCGACGAATTTCGACCCATAATCAATACGGTTTGGTTCAAAGATGTTGGTCTGTCTGAAAGACGAAAATCTCAATGTATACAGGACCGGCTACCTGGTAGGGGAAGATTCTGATTCACATTGATTCGTCACTGGTTGGTGGTTTCAAACATTTGTTATTTTCCATAATACATGATATATATGGGATGTCATCCTTCCCATTGACGAACTCATATTTTTCAAGATGGTTAAAACCACCAAAATTATGGTTAATATACAACCATACATTAACCATATATTAACCATTTTCATACATTAACCGTTGATCAGATTTTGTGTAGTCTTTCAGACAAAGCCAGCTTCCAGGACCGAGGAACTCGTCAGAAAATTGATGAGCCTCCTGGCGGGATCAAAGGACGACGAATTCGTCGTCCTGGAGGACATGGTGGTGAACTGAAAAAACCAGACAATCATCTTGAACCAGAGCTTCATTGGTGAATGTCTCCAAAGGACCATTTATTCATATTAATATATTCATATTTATGCCACTTCCAATTTTTAGGCCCTAAATGTTGAACATGCCGATGCCCTCCCATCACTGCCGTTGCTAAAACCACCATTTTCGGCAGTGATCTCTTCATTGTGGTTGGTGACATCTCTGCTGTTGCTGGTTAAACTCTGATTTCTATTGATTCAATCATCATGAGTTTAAGTTGAATGTCCATCATAATATCTGTCTTGGTCGTTTTTAATCACTTGTGAATTCGATCCATATGTTGCTTAACGTAATCGATACTGTAAAGCAACTCATATCAAGTGTCAATCTAATTGCCATGTTTCTCACTATATTACCAAACAAGTGACTGTAACATACTGTAACAATCTGCAACTATTCAAGGTTGTTACCCCATATTGTAATACTGGTTGGTGGTTTGGAACATGTTTTCCATATATTGGGAATGTCATCATCCCAACTGACGAAGTCATATTTTTCAGAGGGGTTGGCTCAAACACCAACCAGAATATATCTATAGGTATTATAACCACTATTATGATATATAATCCCATTATTGATGATTATCCCATTATAATCCCATTATATATATATATATATTAGTTCACAATTAAATTCACCATAGTATTCAAGGTTGTTGCCCCATATGATTAACCATCATTCACCATAAAATAACCATATATTAACCATTATTAACAGTATATTAACCACATATCTTACCCCATGTCATAACTCATGGTATAGCTTGGAGGCACAACTGCCTGGTCGGTCGCCGACTCGAGGCCGGACACGCCCTTCGTGCGAAGTCCCACAGGGTCGGATGACGAGGACGCGACGCCCCCGCGGAGCTGGGGAGCTATGGAGGATCAGAATCTAAATGCAGCGAAATTATCTGGTAAACTGCTCCATAACTATGGAAAGATCCACCATTGTTTATGGGTAAATCAACTATAAATGACCATGTTCAATAGCTATATGTTAAATTACCAGAGGGTAAATGATCTGATCTGGTTGGTGGTTTGGAACATGTGAAAAACACATATATTGGGAATAATAATCCCAACTGACGAACTTATTTTTTTTTAGAAAAAATGAAACCACCAACCAGCTATGCTAAACTTATTGGATTAAGGTCAGATTATTATCAGATTATTAACTATTAGCTGATCTATTGTTAGCTATCAGTTTAACAGTTTAAACTATTCTCAGTTGATAACCATTCTCAGTTTAACTATTCAGAAGGCTTTATCTGACAGCGACTCAGTTTATATAACTATTTTGAGCAGTGGCTTCTAAACCTCGGCTGATGATTAATTGTAGGATATTATGATTTTACTGAGCAATGTTTCATGGGGAAGATTACAATCCATGAGCAGGGAATCTTGTTCTCAACTAACCAGTGCAAAGGGACGACGCAGAGTAGCGTGCATCATTGAGGTCAGCGTTTACTTTAAAACAAAATATATGCCATGCTTGCGAAATCCATGCCAGTCCAATAGATGATCTCCAGCTTTCGCGAAGCCCTGTGGCGCGAACCATGTGCTTGCCACATGGCAACACGTCCATTGACCACAGATAACGACTATGCAGTTAGAATCTATAAAAAAAGGGTTCCCAGGACCCAAACTGGAGGCAATCCATAAATAGATCTATGATCTGTAGGTGAACATGAACCAATCTTAAAAACGTTTGGTGAAAATGTACACCGAGACATCCAGATTGACATAATAAAAAGCCATGAAGAGTAGCAAGTGATCCATACCAAAAATATTTACAACTTGGTAACCAAGTAGCAGATGCTACAGCCAAACTGAGCTATAAGCCATGACATGAACATGTTCAAAGAAATGTGCGATTCCATCAACGCAAGAGTTGCACGTCGCACAAAGGCGTGGGAGCAGATATATGACTCCCTCTATGCTACTGCCACTGTCTTTGCAAACCATGCAAAACCCTTGTCCCAAAAATGATCAAAATTCCAGTCCATTGGTTGAAGTCCCTGCCCTGCATCATGATGATGTGTTGAATCCAAACCATTTGGTCCGCAAGCATGGCGAAAGTATAATGGATAGAATTCCTGTGGGGGGCAGCATACTCATCCTATTTGTATGACTTTCTTAAACAGCTACAGTGGGATGAATCATCAAACTCACATACACAATGTGTGGACTTACTTATAGGTTTTAAATTAGTCTCGGCTTTGCATACACCAGTGCCTGTCATCCCTAAAGCAAAAGAATGGCAATCACCGTCGATACAACCACAGCTGAGCAGACACTCAACCCTTGGGGCAGAGGTCAAATCGCCTGCGTCCGCAATAGAGCACTTGGAAACAATCGCAGGTGAACGACTCATCCCTGGCATTCGCACAAAGAAACTGAGGCTTCACCGAAGCTATGCTGTCAATTCCCCTAACACAGGAGTCACTTTCCGTGCCATACTTCCAAACGCATCCGAAGTTCGAAAGATCCTGAACGATTATTTCAAAGCAGCCATGCAGAAGCGGGTGAATCCAACCTTAAGCTTTGCTTTGGACCTTTCATTGCCGTGTGTCTCATGGATAATACATCCTGTACGTAGATGCTCTCCTCCTGCCTGCAGCCCGTGCTTCCAATTGGCGGAAGTTGTTTGATAAAAGTTGAGATGAAAATCCCAGGAGGCGCCTGGTTTTGTATGGCTGTCTCATGTTGCATCCACATTCCCTGCAAGACAACGGGGAGCCGTTTGGAGCAGGGAATTGAGTTTTCCAAGCATATGATAGTTAAACCGTTAAACCAAACATCTTGAGTTTTCGAGTTTACATGCTGGTATTTGTTTATTTGGGGTGGGTAAACCAGCAAAAGGTGTGGTTTAAAACAAGATTTTGAGCAACATGATGCACCATCATGGTGAACAAATTGGGCGACCCCGAGCACGACGCCTTAGGAGGAGAAGTCGGCCTCCGCAGCGCGGCTCCCAGCCAGCGCCAGCGGCCCTGAGCCGCAGCCTCTGCCGCAAGGCGAGAAGGTCGAAGCGGAAGTGGCCAAGCCCAGGCGGGGTGGGAGGAAACAGGAGGTGTTTGTAGCATTGGCAATTGTTGGTTGTTGGGGAAAATGATGATTAACTACAATGGATTTGGCAGATTGCATATATGTTTCATCATATGATATATGGATGTTTGAATCAGAACATCATTTATAAATGCCTGATTTTCCATTGCCACGTTTGACTACTGGAGGGTCTGTGGTTTATGCCTACCATTTTCTGTCAATCATCACGAGCCTTTTTGGGACATCAACATGAGTAGATCCAGCACCTTCCACCAATGGGATCTTGCCATGGAATGGAACATGGTCATCTTTAATAGGTAAAAGTCTTAGAAATTGGTAGATTAATAGGTAATCACCAATCATGTATCATTTTCGAAAACTATAGATTACCAGAGTTCAAAGGATGTTTGTTTGACAACACTTGACCTGGCAGTGTCTACTCGGTCTTTTCGTTTGCTCCATGCGTTTGTGAGATTGTTATCTAAACTTCTAAACCATCCCATTTTGTGGCACAGATTGCCCAAATCATCCCATGTTTCCATCCAAATAGTGGTGACTCAAGGTGTCAGACCTCATTTTCCTTTGCCATATATGCATATATATGCATATACTGTATATATGCCATATATATGCCATGTATGCATCCTATAGAAATTACATATGAAATGCATTGAAATGCCCAGAAAACCAAGCAAGGCCCAGGGCACTGGTCCAACTTCCTGTGTGGAAACCCAGAAAGACGACATCGGCCGTCGGCCCTTAAACTTTTTTGAAAGGCCGAGAAACGCCGAGAAATCCGTCGACAAAAGACCTGGTAAACAGTAGTTTCATTGGGTTGCTTTAAGGGAAAATCTACAGGAAACCCATGGGTTTTTACCATCAAATATAGGGCTTCCGGTTAAAATTTTCCCATCATCCAATTCTATGATAGTTAAGTTCAAGGTAGATGATAAATTTGGTAAATCAAAGCACAGAAACATGGTAAACTATTCAATGTTTTTGTTTTTTCGCAAGGGGTTGTGTTGAATGCATTTGAAGGGAGAAAGCATGCTGAGTTTCGGAGACCGAGGCCGAGGAAGAAGGAGATGAAAGGACGGGGCCACCCATGGCTTTTGAAATACGGAGGGCATGCCGGCTCTGTCTGACAAATCCAGGAAGAACCACACAAAATCCAGTGTTTTTTCGGAAGTTTATCATCAATTCCTCTATTGACACTGCAATTTTGGGTATTCCCCCCATTTTTAGATAAACCCACACGTGGATTTGTACGGCCATGTCGAACAAGGGAGGCATGTCACCAATACGAACCATGATGGAGAAGAATCAAGTACAAATTGGGACAGTTACAGTAACCTACAGTAACCATCCTAGAATTGTATGGATGAACAATTCAATCTCATCTAGTTTCTACATGCTTGGGATGATAAGGGTACCAGGATGCACTCCGGTTCTCCCGGAATTCGACCTAGCCTCCAAGTGTGATCAGCTGGTGGAACTATGATGGGAGATGATGGGAGACCTCGGCAGCTGTTTGGTGAGTTTGGTGCTTGACTCAGATATGTCATCTTCCATCATTTCAGCTACCCTCTGGTAAACTAACATAACTATGGAAAATCACCATTTTCAATGGGAAAATCCACTATAAATGGTCATTTTCAATAGGTATACCAGAGGGTATCCAATATGACGATATATGACGATATATGACGTAGATTACGATCATCTCAAAAGTATGAGAGGAGCTGCCTGATTTCTGCAGGTGGGACACTCCGGCAGCAAATTTGTGATTTCTCATCGGTGAGTCGGTGATCCTCAATGGGGATCCTCTCGCACTCACACAACTAGCACTGGAAAAGATCTGTTGAATAATACATGTGCCATTTTCCACAGTCAGGTTTGTTTACGAGTCTCGTTGGTACCCAACCCCTTGATCCATACCCACGTATAATTAATATACAATATATACTCTATATTCTCATCGAATCTCTGGTAAAACCATGTAAAACCTGGAGTATCTTCCATACAGATGATTTGCCTATGTGTTCCACATGATTGTGTGGATGTCCCAGTGCTACAACCAAATTTGTAGAAGATGTTCCGTGACGTTCCCTTGTGTTTCCACAAAGAATTGGCCATACAAATCTGTATCGAGAAACCTATTCATGTCTTCGTAAATGGGTTTGTTGATCTAGATGAGTATAAATATGATGGATATGGCCAAGATGGTGCATGTCAAGAAAGCTATTCTAATCTAGTCTATATCTTCCCAAGAAAGCTATCTATTACCCTCTGGTAATCAAACATGGCTAGCTGGGACATCCCCGTTCACTAAATGGAGCTTTGCTTCGCCACATCATCGTTCACTAGTCATGGCTGGTTTTCCAACCAGCCAGGTTTGACAGGCCCCAAGGGTCTAGGCTCACCATGGCCCGGATGACCAGGAGAACTCTGTCGCCAGATGCCATGGTGCCGACCTAAGTTTTGAGTGTTAACAAAGCTGTTGCTTTGTTATTTTATGGTGCTTGAGCCATCATTTAATGGTTTCAAGTTTCAACCACTAAAAACCTTGATTTATAGGGTTTTAACATGTTTTAACCATCATTCACAATGTTTTGACCATCAAAAACCACGATTTATGGTGGTTTCAATCATCATTTACAGTGGTTTTAACAATCAATAGATGTGGACTTAGTTGTAATATACATACACGTGTTTTCATTGCGGAGTATCCGAGTTGGTACCACTCTGTCCATATATATGTTTTCCAATTGATGGCCTGTTCGGTGAGATTAGTTTGGACTTGCGGAGTTGGAGGTTTTGATTTAGATCATATTGAAGCCAACGATTCCACAGATGGAAGTGAAGCCCAAATAGTTATTTTGGGGATTTTGCTCACCTCCTCAAATACGCTCGGGTGTGCTCAAACGTGGCAATTTAGCATCCTGGCTGTTATGGGCTTTCAAGGGGGGAAAAAACACATCCATGTTTATTGCCATGTTTGATTATCTGAGGGTAAACCCAAACTGACATCTCTGCATGTTGCTTTTTGATGCTTTTTGCCCGAAACTCGAAGAAATTGGTAGTTGTGTCCTGCAATCCCTGCGATTTTCTTATTGATCATGGCGCCATGATTTCTGTGGACAAACACATACGACTGGTTTTCACAGTCACCTGCTCGAAAACAGAACATTTTTTGTGGTGTTAGAATGTGTTTGGATATTTTTTCCTGGCCTGATAGTTGTCCCTTTTCTTATTGGGATGTCCATGCATCAGAAGTTTTTTGGAGGTTTCAAGCCGGCAGATGGCCATGGTTTTCGCACGGTCACTAGGGCACCATCAGCTGAACTGCTCAGTTGAATGGATAAATGTCGAGTATCCCAATATATCCCAATCACTATAGACTTTTATAATATATAGTAATAAACGAAGTTGACCTCTAAAAACCTGAATGCATGGTTGGCTTAAGCACAAAAACTGCCATCAATTTTGGTTGCTAAACTCTATGCTTTCAGGTTTGGTAGCTTACTAAGCTTAAACTTTGCTACGCCATCCGATTTTGCTGTGCCGAAGTTACTTCCCCATTCGTTCGCCGGAGGAGATGCTGACGGATCGATTGAACGAATGGGTCGAAATCGGCAGTCCGCAATCGCAGGGCAGGCGACACAAGCCACGGGTTCAGGGCAAAAGAGAGGACCTCAGGACAGCAAAACCCATATGCTCCATGGTGGTGGTATATTTATATACCCACATTTGGGTGATTTTTAGGGCAAATGCTGGTAAATATTCCATACATGGAGCATATGGGAAATGGAGCTACTGTAGCCTTTTTGTTGGCAACATCTTGTGCTGATATTCCCTTGCATAGGTCTTATGTATGGTAGGTACCTCTAATTTAGGTCCCTGAAATGGTCATTGACACAGAACAGCATTTAAGAAGCGGGAGTTTTCGTTGCCGGCTGTTTCAGCCGCTTAAAAACGAGTGATCCAGCAGGGGCACGATGGGTCCAACTTGCGAACTTTTCAATGCGAGCGCAGTCATCATGTTTTGTCCGTTAAGTTAAGGGATGGTAATAACCAGACAGATAGAATGTCAATGTACCCTCTGGTTATCACAAACATAGCCATGGGAAATGGCCCATAGAAATAGAGGTTTACCTATTAAACATGGTGATTTTCCATGGCTCTGTTAAATAACCAGATGGTATATCATATAAATACACCGCACAATGGGGAGTCTCATCCTCAATTTCCAAGTCCCATGGAAAGGGCGGATTCCTTTTCAAAACGTGCTTCAACTTCACTTGACGCAGGCGTCAGTCCAAAGAGGAGGTGCCACCAGCCGATGGGTGAATGTTCAACGATGTTCAACGCCATTTTCATGGTGACAGATAGCGCCACACATCAAACTTCTTTGATCTTTGATACTTGGAGTAAGGTCAGAAAATGTCAGAAAATGTTGAGTTGATATCTCACCACATTTCACCACCATTTCTGAACTGCGGTGTCACCAGTTGGTTTTCTCAACATTGGTTGCTCCATGTAGCCGCACTCTCCAGGAGAAGTCTGACAGGTGAGGGGGCGGAACCGGAAGCGCGGAAGCGCTGGGGATGACCTCTTTTTGTTGACCCTTATTGATTGTTTCTTGTAGGGAGGGATAGTAGCAACTATAGCTGGTTTCATGAGGATTAATTATGAACATGTATGAACCAATAGCATCCAATAGCCATAAAGGGAAGACAAAAATGAACACACATTGAACATACATTGAACTACTACGAACTACGATTATCCACCAGTATCATGGGATGCGATAAATCGCTATATTTTACATGGCGCTTGGCACCAAGCTCCGACAGACCAGGAGTGAAGATTCTTCACGTCGAGTCAGTGTTGTACTGGCACCAGTCTCAGTTTTCGACAGGCGATGCAGGATTTTTTGTCTGGCAATGCTTGGGAGGCGGCAAAGTTTGAGTAGCTATCATCCCTGATGATCATGTATATATATATATATATATTATATAATTATATATATATTATATAATTATATATATATACAATATTAATGTGATATTTGCGTGGACTTCTACTCTTCCGATTTGACTCCCTGGGTTGAACAAATTGCATGAATCACTGGGCACATTTGTAAGGTATAGTTTGTTCCTTCCATACTGAGTTTCCCATCAGCCAATGAACCTTGTGCAGATTGGCAGATCACATGCAGTCAATACCCCCAAAATTCTGCAGGGTTGCAACGGCTTGAAGATGTTTCAGTCATTTTGTGGAAATCATCTATGAAACAAGAATGACACTAACTATCATTAATAATCATGACAACATACCTAGACCTTCCAAAGTTCAATAATTTCTGTACTTTGGGTTTTTGGCCAGAAACGACTAGGTATATTCATTAATCTAGTTGCACTATGTCATGTTTTCCAGGAAGTGTCATTAATATAGGGTTAATCTACCAGGTATATTCATTCATCTACCAGGTATTTTTTCACCAGGTTAATCATCAACAGCCTGACACCCCAACCGAATCGGACCGCCTCGATGCAGACAGCTCCGAAAACGCTTGTAGGTCGGCGAATCCAAATCGTCGTCATCCAATTTCAAGGTTCGTTGACTTAGCCTCTAATTATGTCAAAATAGCTATTGAAGCCATGGCCATAGAAATAGTGGATTTTCCCATGAAACATGTTGGATCTTTCCATAGTTATGTTAAATTACCAGGGGGTAGTTTGGGCGTGGCGTTTTTTCGGTCATTTTATGATGTTTTCGTTTGGGAAAAATAGGCTGGATTTAACTGGCACTGCAGCATTGCAGATGTCTTTTTGGACTCAGAAGAAATCCGGATTTAGTAGAAAGATCTGGAACATATGTTAAAATACCATGATTATCGTTGGATAGATTGAAGATGTTTTCTCTTCCTAGATTTGTGAAGTTGTTTACCCACGGGATTTTAGGTTTAGGATAGATACCCTGCATAGGTCTTATGGTTGGAATCGTACGCTTGACGTGAATGGACTACAGCGTCCAACCTGCCCGAATATCAAACAAGCCTTGGTGGAATGGCGGAATTGGGATCCCATTTTTTGGCGGTTGTTATTGGGGAACGTGTGCTGCAACATGATGAACCAAAGGAGACTTCAGCTGCAATCAACACTTTGCCTGGCCATGTAGAGACTAAATGAATCAACCGTGTAAAATCTCAATGGCCAATGATGTAGAGAAATTCTTTATACTTTATACAAGATGCGATTCTTGAATCACGTCATCCCAAGTTTTACATTAAAAATTATCAATTTGTCCTTTGCGACAGTTTCCCATTGATCAGTAGTGCAACCCAGCAGCACGGCGGAGGCTCAACGCGCTAAGCACTATAATGAGTTTGCCGCGATGAAGGCATCGGCGACAGATCCACGCCGTCCAGTTTGGGAAATCCTTCTCCCACATATATTAGGTATGTCATCAACATTAACCAACCAAAATACGGGAATATCATACATATCATGGGATAATATATATATAAATAAATAATATACAACTATATATATATGTTATATATATATAACATAATATATATATATATATTACATATCATATGTGTATATATATATATATATATACATATGTAATATAGATATATCATATATATATACACATGGTATTACATATTTGGACGAGTTGTTATAATGACCTCACGTCGTGACGTCACTGGAATGATGATTAGATTATATGGGGAATCATTCCCAAATGGCCCAACTGTTCACTTATTTTCAGGTCGGTGAATAATGAGTGAGCAGTGTAAGACCCATATGTTGAGTCACCTCTTCATCAGCACCGTCTGTCTTTTGGATCAAACGTATTTAAAAAGGTGGGTGTTTAAGACTCAGATGTCTTTTGGTGCTGAAAATACTGAGTATGGTTTATTCATTAAGGATCATTAAGTAATGAATGCTATAATCATTATTTTGCCATGATTATTAATAAGTATTAGTATTCCAGAGGTGCCATTGACCTACCATACCATCTCCAGCCTGCGATGTGGAGATGTGTGAGAGGTCAGCAGGTTAAAGAAAGCCAAACAATGGGGACTTATGGTCCTTTAATATGAACAATACTGGTTACCTTCTGGTAAACTAACATAACTATGGAACATTGCCATTTATAGTGAATTTTACCATGAAAAAATGTGATTTTCCATAGTTATGTTAGTTTACCAGAGGGTACTGTAATTCCATGTTGCCTCATTTGTTGCAAACAAATAAGATTGCTGTAGTTATTTAATTTAGTGCAAAGACAGTTGGTTGTCCGATTGCCATTGAAGCCGCTATTACTCCATGGTATGTTGCGTGAAGCTCTCTATTTAGGGATAAACACATCATGGTTTCCTGTGATTGTTCCCTCAAATCCGTCCATTTGGAGTTCGAACAGCCGGTTTTTCTGCTGCAAAAAAATCAGCTCCGGAGCAATGACAGGCCTTCAAACAACAGAAGTTTGACAGTGACAGCAGTGCGGCTTCTGACACGTCAGATGAGGCCAGCAGTGTCTGTTTTGTGGCTCCAAAGATGGTCCAGTCAGGATTCTTTGAGTTTATTGGCCATCCAATATTACCCTCTGGTAAACTAACATAACTATGGAAAATCACTATGTTTAATGGGAAAACTCACTATATATAAATGACCATTTTCAATAGCTATGCAGCCATGTTAAATTACCAGAGGGTATAATATGTTATAATCAAACATTTCAAAACACACATTTAATCGCCGATGATGGTTTTGCATTTCGGTTGAGCTCAACTGGTGCACATTCGAAGCCTGCCCGGTGTGTAGGAAATACTTTTGATTTATGCGCAGCCCAATTTACAAGTGGTCCAAAACCTTGGTATAAATTTCTATAACCCTATTCTGGCTGAATAGCATTATATTATGTATGTTATATTACTCTATATTATATTATATTATATATTATACTATATTTTAAAATATTGTAATATATAATATATACAATATAATATAATATTATATTATATTATATTATAATATATATATAATATATAATTTATATTATATGTTTTACAGAATATGTTATTCATTCTATATTATATATTTTAAATTATATATTATACAAAATATTTTTAGATTATATATCATATATTGTATTAGTTTATTATATCTGATATATAGTGTATAGTTAATATATATATATATATTA
>Ga0126342_10007011_pt1 | contig 20078 bp, 19 predicted proteins | sample Cyp1metagenome_FD_92528 | JGI IMG/M metagenome (GOLD analysis project Ga0126342, IMG submission 92528) | Coral microbial communities from Lord Howe Island, Old Settlement Bay, Australia - Cyphastrea 1 metagenome | ecosystem: Host-associated > Invertebrates > Cnidaria > Coral ...
GGGCGATGTTGGGGCTAATGAGCCGCCTGTTTGCATTCCTGGCACATGTTCAGGCAGTGCAGCCAGTTGCCGGCCCTTTTTTTGCTCGCTGGCGTTTGGCTAGCCACGGTGACACCAGCCCGTGTCTCCTTGTTTTTAGGGCCACCCTGCTGTTTTTTCCAGCAAAGCTATATATATGTGGCCCTACTGTATCCTGATGTGAATCACATCAGTGTTTACACAACTTTCTCTCCAGAATGACATGAAATGGAATAGAAATCACCAGATCCCTATGCAATGTCTCTGTACAAGGTCTCCATAAGAGGTGTCCTGTCAAGATCTCTGCAACCAGATTTCTATGCAATGTCTCTGTGCATGGCCTCCATAAGAGGTGTCCTGGCAAGATCTCTGTACAAGATCTTTACGAGAGGTCTCTTGGCAAGATCTCTGCAAGGGGCCTCTGGGCAAGATCTCAACAGATCTCTATGCAATGTCTGTGTGCAAGATCTCTTTATGAAACCTCTGCACAAGGCTCTCTAGAAGAGTTCTCTTGGCAAGATTTATGTAAAAGACCTCTTGGTGCAACAGATCTCTGTGCAATGTCTGTACAAGATCTCCATATGTGGTATCCTGGCAAGATATCTGTACACGATCTCTATTAAAAAAATCTCTGAGCAAGATCGCTGCTCTTTTCACAAGGTCTCTGTACAAGATCTCTATCAGAGATCTTCTGGCAAGATCGCTGTACAAGAACTCTATAAGAGCTCTGTTGGCAAGATCTCTATAAGAGGTCTCTTGGCAAGATGTCTGAACAAGCTCCCTATAAGAAGTCTCTTGGCAAGATCTCTGTACAAGCTCCCTATAAGAAGTCTCTTGGCAAGATGTCTGTGCGAGATTTCTCGTTTAGTGCGAGCCCGCGCAGTCGAAATGCACATGGACATTTCACTTCACAAGAGCCATTTTGTGCGGAATTTACAGGAAATTGGCCGGACACGGATGATACCACCACGACTGAACACCGGGCCTTAACACTTACCATAAGAACCCCTGTGTGGCCACACTGCTTGGGGAAAAACAAAAAGAATTGGCCAGATCCCACCAGGAGAACTTGGAGGGAGTTCGTAGAAGACTTGTGGTTGGTGATGATCTGATGCAACCGTCTCAATCCAAAACACGTTTTTTCACCTTTCACCTCAATCCTGGTGAAAGTGCACGTAGAAATCGAACAGATGGAGTGTGATTCAATGTCGTGTTTCCCACTAAGGATGAACGCCACCTGCAGCAATTTAAGGTTCAAACCAGTACCAGGCGATCCTGCAGTACCATCAAAGCACTCTTCGCCTCGCACGGCTTAGGTGTGCATTGTACTAGTAGAGGTTTTAAAGAATCATAACATTTCCTACCAGCATTCAGGATATCAGGATATCTGAATCCGACACAATACAGTCGGCGCATGTCAGCGTCGTACGCCCTTTGAATGTGCTTCGGTGGAATCAAAGTTTGGTCTGCTCGTGCCTGTTCCATTGTGTCATATCGCAAAACAGCAGAGCTTTTGCTTTTGTTAAGCCTGCCCATTTGGCCGCGTCTCTGACGCGGTCTCTGACATGAGAAACAGATATTGAAGCAACAATCCACCACACCCTGCCAAACTGCAGGGATCCATGTAGATTGGCTTTAGAGACATGGTGCCAAACCCTTAAGAAATTTACGAGCTCATATGGTCGGACAGATAAGAGACCATTCAGAATGCTTTGCAGCGTTTTGGGGGCCTTAGTCAACAAGACTGTGAATGAGACCGAGACTCTCGACGGCACTACTGGCACTCAACTCTCCTTCGAAATTGAACCTCTGTTTCCTTCTTGTGCCTCAAGTATAGAACTTTGATAACTTTCGGCTTGATTATGCCCAGCTGGTCGTGCAATCTCTCCAAATCCTCCACAGACAAGCTTATATAATGCACGAGTTTGTCCCTGATTTGTCAGCAATACCAGAGATTTGAACAAATCAGCAACAAAAGGAACTTTAGTGGGACTCCCCATTTCAGGGCACTCCGGGCTTCAAGTGAGCAAGTCCAATGATGTCAAACAAGATTCACGTCACGCCAAGAGTCAAACACAATTACTACCGACCTCTTAGACAATTTGCAGCATTTGCAAATGACTTCATTCGGACAGAGATACACTCTGAATATTTGTACCGCTGCATATCCTCTCATCAGCTTTTTCTGTGAGTTGGCCCTTCCGGATGTTGACATTCTAACGCATAGAAACTCTGTCCTTCTTGTTGAAATCACTAGGCATGTCCGAGAGATACAGAGTATACCTGCAAACTAAATCAAATGTGATTGGTCAATCAAATGAATGGAGCGTATATTGACAGCAAGAGCATCATCCACATAATCAATTTACTCCTAAGATTCCATTCTTCAAACAGACTGAATATGATTAAATTAAATAACATTGATAACCTTTATTTATGATAAACAATGATAAACCATCTCAAGATTCAGCATCTGAGCTCCGTACGGATCCTGCTGAGGTCCAGCTTCGAAGTGATCCGAATCCCTGTCCCGGGCCTTGCACCGCTCAGGCCGCTAGAGGACTCGAAGCTTAGACGTTCTTAGACGTTCTTAGACGTTCTTAGACGTTCTTAGACGTTCTTAGACGTTCTTAGACGTTCTTACATATTCTTATACGAAGGAAGTTACTCTGTTGAGACATGAAACATCTTGAAACACGCTGAGAGTTGAAATCCAACGTGCTTTTGCAGTCTTGCGCTGACGTCTTGCCTGGTTCCGATACCCTGAGGTCTTGCCTGATCCGGGATGATCCAGACATGGATTCATATTGTCAATGCACAAAGAAACCAGATCCATAAGTTCGTGCTGCATGTATCTAGTGAATGTATATGAATGCAGTGTACATCATGAACACATACAGTAACATGTTTGACAGAGGAACAACCCCCGTGTAATGAAGTGATACTTTCGAAAACAATGACTTTGACTTTCCAATGGTATCATATCCATTCATATCCAGTGTCTATGACATTCTGTAACTTGGACCTGCCAGATCTGCGAATTGTTGTGAGAGTCACATCATCCTCCGCTCTGCCTGGACCTTGTTGCCGTCCTCTGATGCCGTTCCTGAGCGAATCCGAAAGATTTTGCCATTTCTAGGTCCGACTCATATCTTCTTTTTGGACATTGCTTGAATTGCATTTCTCCAAAGAATTCGGTCGCGGGGCATTACACAGACATGCTCAATGTGCCAGGGAACAGGAGATTAGCACTATCAGAGCTGCTTTATGGAGGCGTTTCCAGAAATTAGTAAAATATCGAGGTACACCCCCCTTCGAGCTATGAGTGATGAAACCGTAAAAGCAGTTTATTGCAATGCTCTAGGTTGTGACAGTATGCGACACATATAATTATCAATAACAATACATAATATATTACATATAAGTACTAATAATCGTAGCCACTACACTAATAGTTATAATCATAATAATGATAATATGTGAGTATATGTGAGTGAATACTAAGATAAGTGATCACATGTAATATGTCCATGTCCCGTTAGCCACTCCCGACCGCTTGGAGGACTCAGCATGACTCAGCTCGGCCCAGCGACTGGCCATGAGCCCCATGTCGCACATCAGATGCGAGTCCAGCAATCAGCCGCCTTGCCAAGTTATACAAAAGATAAACACAGGCAAACAACATCAAACAGAGACTTCTCAAATATCTTCAGGATTTTTCAAGTCATTTCAGATTCATGATTCATGTACTGTACGTAATATGTACGTATATTCATGTATATTCATGTATCTTCAATGTTCGTTTCCGATATCCGAAGCAATCCTTGCGATTCTTCCCTTCTTCCCTATCTCGGTGCAGCGACCCGAATCCCCTGTGCCAATAAGCCTGGGCTCTCCGGATCTCGGATGGACCAAGCTGCCCGAGAGACTGACAAGTCACAGGACGTTGAGCATGGCACCCGTTGAAACAAAACAAACACGTAGGAAGATATAGGAAGATATAGGAAGATATAGGAAGATATAGGAAGATATAGGAAGATATAGGAAGATATAGGAAGATATAGGAAGATATAGGAAGATATAGGAAGATATAGGAAGTCAGTGGATGAGATCCATATGAAATTCCCAGCGTCAACGCAACCCAACGTTGCAGTCAACAGTCATTCTCCATGGAACTACGCCCCCCAACTGCCAGGAAAAGTCACCCCAACTTCTTCGCCCATTGCAAGCGCAAGACGAAAATGAAAAAATCCAAAAAAACTATCATCCCAAATGTGCAAAACACCATGAGAACGCAAGTCACCCCAATGGTTTCAAACTATGGAAAACAGTAACACAACGATATATTTCGATATCAAAACGCCATGTAAACGCATGAATCATGTATGCTTGGGTAAAATATATATCTTTTGTTACAAAACGCATCTAACTCCAATGTTCAAAGTATAACACAAGTACATCTAAGAAATGTCATCTTTTGGGTTCAGAAGACAATGCGAACGCATGATTCATGTAGGCATTGGTAACAAATCTATGCGGTTCTGATTTACATCTCAACGCAATGTTTCTGCAACCAATTATTCCCACCTGACTCTGCCTCAGCCAACCAGTCTATTATAAGTACATTTGAACGGAGCCCCCAGGTGGGTCTTAAATCACGGGTTCTGAATGAGGCCAAAAGCGAGGCCAAAACGAGGCGCGAACGAGGCCAGAAAATAGCTTTGGAAACCCTTCAGCTCATGATGATATCCGGCAGCCATTTAGCAGCAGCCCAGCATCAGCCCGACAGCAGCCTAGCAGCAGACCAGCATCTACTGTAATTAGATGAATCGATGCAACTACTCTAGAATGGCACCCCCCCCCCGGCAGGGCGACATATGAAATGAATTTGCTCGACGGATTCGCTCGACGGTCACATGATTGAGCCAGGCATGACAACACAACAAGTTCACCAGTGTAAACGCAAGCTAAAGGAAGCAATATTTGCTTCTAAAGCATCATTTTCTATCTTACGCAACTGGTCCACAGCAACTAAACGCATGTTGGGGCGACTTTCCCGGGAAGTCTCCCCCCAACTAAACGCAAGATTTTGGATCGGGCGGGGTGAGTTCACTATACGCGAGTAGGAAGTCAGTGGATGAGATCCATAGGAAATTCCCAGCGTCAACACAACCCAGAGAAATGTGGTGTGATTTGTGTTGACACAAAATATCACAAAATTCAAGTGTCAGCATCGTCATTGGCATTGTGAACATGCCTGGTGCAGATGCGATGAAAAAGCCGGAACAGGTTCTCCGCCCGATTAAAAGTAATCTCGTAGGTCCAGGATAGCTGTGTGCTCTGCCGGTGCCCGACTGGGTAGCTCGGACATACTAGCATAGCCATGCATGAAGAACAGCAAACCCTCTGCATTCGAGATATTCGAGTAGCGAAGACATCATTCCCAAATTAGCAACTGCCTAAGACTCATGGGACCTATCCTCCCAACCGCTCAGGTGATACACTGAGGGATTTACAATGATTTACGGAGAAAATGCATCGTTGAGGACTCTTCTTGTTTGCCAAAGTATCGGCAAATGCCTAGAAATGGCTACTACATGCTACTACTACCTTTTCATGGCCACTCGAAGCCTGTCTCATTGACCCAACACCTACCGTGTGGACAACGACATCATGACATTGTTAACCAAGCCCAAGCCTACTTACAGCGTTGGAAGCAGCTGCTGCCGTCCTGACATTCAGTGATTAGGAACCTGTTTTGCAAAGTTCAACTGTGAAATACCCAAATTCAAAATTCTCTGTAGTTTGCTGACCTACAAGTTTGATTGACTCTGCAGGCGTCCTGTACTGCAAGTACGCGTGACGAGTGAGACCTTCCGCATGCATGGAAGATTGAACAAATCAATGGCCGAAAGGTCTTGAAATCTTAAAAACGTAAAATTGCCAAAAGAAGACTCTTTGTTCTAGTGCTGTTGTGCCGTTACCCTATGTTATCCCATTCACCTCAGTGCATGTGTCCAGTCTTGTTTCATGCCATACTGATATTGTAAGAGTGTGACTACCGAGTCCCATTCAGTACTGCAGTTTATCCAGCAGTCCCCAAGATGTAGGTCAAACTTACTGCCGCATTTCTCAGATGGAAGAATTAAATCTTCCAAGCACGACAAATAAACATAAATAGAATTAAATAAACAATCTTTGGATATCTGATGTCGTCACCTCCATCGCTGGAAGGCATCATTCGTGCCTCGGCCGTGCTTTGCTAAGGTGAATTCCGGATTAGGCTTTGATGAAATTCTTGGAATCGCGTGTCCAACTTGCCTGTAGCATCGGAGACTTCACAAGAGAAACAGGTTCAATTCAAGTGATACCCACGAGAATGCTTTGGGCTTTGCGAACTGCGTTGCTTCCTCAAACAACCGTACTTATGAAGATCCGGACGACTCTCTTGAATAGTACACAGAAGACATGTAAATTATCTAATTACAATGAACAAACTTCCTTATCTCCTCTGCAGGAGAATCTTGCAGCTACCTTACATCCAGATACAGAATTGTATAAATAGAGAGTCGCATAGAGTCGCTACATGTAACTACTACGTTTTTGTATGGCCTGGTATAGCAGGGTACTTCTTGGCCAATTGCTTCTTTACAGAGTTTGGCAGGGATGCATAGAAAGAATGGCACATGAATTCAAGTTGGAAGCTCTTCCGCTTAAATGCTGAAATTAGATGAAGTTAGATGAAATTCAAGTTCAAGTCATGACATGGAAGAATACCAGGAAATCATAGCGCGAGCTGCTTCAGGACAAGTTGCGGTCTGAAACTCCTCCATGCCCAAGGATAAATGAAAGCTCATCAAATCTTTCTGTGACCAATCCGCCGGGACCTTTGTGCTGGCTCTGGTGAAACTGCGCAACTCTGAAGGCACTGACACCTTGTAATTTGGGGACTTATTTCTCGATTTAATTATTTGATATTATTTGAATGTTTGTTCAAGCAAAGAACCACCACATCTACAAAGCCAACATTGAGCCTGCTCAGTCAGCTCAAATAGCAAGTTTAGAAGGTATACTTACATTCTGCTCGAAGCAATCTGTGTTGACCACAACTCCCACGCCTCCCGAACTAGAACAATGGGATCATCTACCGGCGGAGCCTTGCAAAGCTTAGGCTTAGGGGTGTGAGGAATAGCCGGAATAGGAGGAAAGTTACCAGGATATTCACAGAAGAAAAACACCCCAAAGTCTTGACTGATGACACTCAATCTGGGCAGGGAAGGAACCTGAGTCCATCACCTCCCTCTAGATCCTCTATCTTCAGTTTGCAACAAAGTGCCACAACATGCTGCCATCTATAGCGATCTATAGCCATCTATAGCCTCTAGCCATCTCAAGCCTGATCCAGATCTTGTACAGTAAGCCTTACTCCTTGCCTTTTGATTGCTTGGCTTGTTCCCACAATTCTGATTTCCTGCCTTCGGCATTTCCTTTGGTTGGATGGGCCCACGATCAGGAATTTTCATTCCAGCAAGCTTTGCGCCTTGGCCAAAATAAAAAGCAGAGCTCTTCCGAGGCAAGACACTGGGGATCTCAACACCGTCTCGAGTAAAATATCTAGTAAAATAGTGTAAAATGTAAGACGAGGTGGTTTGCACTAACTACCTCTCTCCCTCTCTGGGTACAGTCTTTGACGCTCTCCACCTTATCGCTCTGTCCATCCACCTCTCCATCTATCATTTTCTATTCATATTTCATCCATCAAACGCTCCATCCGTTCTTGCCACCAGTGAACACTTTCTCAACTATGTCAGCAGAAATTGGCGCGATATGTTTCAATTCTGACGTTGCGAAATGCAGCGATTGCTCCGGATGCAACACGCCCGAAGTGACCTTTTCACCCACTACATTTCCATCAACTTCTGAACAATCTCTCGAAGCGCAAGCTAACAACGAAGTGGTGAGGAGCAGGTCACAAGCGGCTTGAAATCTCATGTCGACCGTGGAGTTGTGGCAATAGTTGTGCCAACTTGGGTAAAATGTTGGGACCGAGGTCTTGTGCAATGCTGCCATCAACAAAAAGCGTTGCGTGGGCGCAAATGAGACCAAGGAAGATCGAGTCTGGCAACGTCCAGCCCTCCACAAATGCAGCAGCAGTCCCAGCTAATAAAGCATCACCTGCACCAGTCACATCACGAACATGATCAAGCGGTTTTAATCTATACCATCGCAAAGTGCAATCAGAGTGATTTTGCTCGGATACTTCCACGCTCAATCCAGGCAATTGCTGAATTGGCTTGTCATCTTGAAGTTGAAGCAACCCAGCAACATCAAGTTCGACTTTTTGAAGTATCCGTGGCTTTCCAAACTTAGTAGGCATCGCATCTGCATCTGTTTGTGTCGCCAGCACACACCCTTTAGGTCCCAGAGTTAGAAGAAGATTTTTAGCAAATCCAAATCCTGGGACTAGAGCTTCTGCGACAGCTTCAATCACAGCTGGTGGCAGTGCTGGCGCTTCTGGCGCTTCTGGCGCTTCTGACCATTCGATGGAGCCTTGGCCCCTCCACCCTAGCATGGCCAGTAGCTCGTCCCAGTTAGGTGCGGCCAAGTGCCATGGTATTCTCTGAACTCCGCGTGGCGCTTTGGCAACGGAGACAGGATCAAACCACATACAGGTCTTGTTGCCGGATGCTGCTTGTAAAGCTGCTTTGAGAGCTTCAGAACCTCAAAGGCAACAGGGCAAATCATGTCGAACAGTTTCAATCTGAATGCTGCCTTAATTATTCCTGACAGTTTCAAATCATAACCACAAGGTATAACCACAAGGGAACAAAGAGTAACAAAAAATGTTGAAGTAACGACGAGGTCAGAAACTAAGATTGGCCTCACAAAGAACAAGTTTGATGCCATCAAGTGAGCCACACCTGTGTCTCAGTATTTCTGGCTGGATGTTGTCCAAGATAGCCATATCTGCAACTGCACCCACCAGCTCTCCTGTTCCATCAAGTAGAGCTGTGTAGGTTGCAGTGCGAAATGTGTCCAAGACAGCCACATCTTCCACAAGGAGCCCCAGCTGCCGACAGTGACTCAACAGCTGCCTTCCAGGCTCATCGCCACCCACAGCAGACAAAAGGTGCACCGCACAGCCAAGACGCAAGGACACCTCGGCCAGATTTCTGCCGACGCCACCGTGCGAGATCCGAGCCTCTCCTGGCATCGATGTGCGTGAAGCACCATGCTGCTGCGAATCAAAGGGGCGCACAATGCAGTCCACCACTGCTCCACCACAAACTAGAAGGCCGACTGGGCCACTGCCATCACTATGAGCTCGGCCATGGCTATCAACGTCACTCATGGATCCTGCAAAATAACACCCATCACTTCCATATCGATCCATGCTAGGCATTCCTACTGCACAAGCCAAGACCTTGTTCATTGGGCAGTAATCTTCAAACGTCTGTCAGCTACGCATGGCTTTCTTCAGTCAGATTTCATCAAGTGCCTTTTTTTGCGTCAGCCATTGATGTACATGATCAGTCTGATTGCTGATGAGCAGTAAAGCTGAGGCAAAACGACAGGACTGCGGACCCCAATCATACCAAGTCTTATACATTTGATCGATCCATATCGATCCCATGGTGCAGACAAATGGCGAAGTGGCCAGTACCGGCCGTTGTACTCAACGGGCAAGCCGGAGAAGACCTGTGATGGCTTCCAGCTTACAGACCAGCAGAAAAAATGTATTCTTTGAGATTAGTGGCCTTCTGTTGACAGGCTCAAATGAGTAACCAAGTATAGACATATAGATAATATAAATATATGTCTATATGTATATATATATACACAGTTATATACATATCTATCTATCTATCTACCTATCTATCTACCTATCTATCTACCTACCTACCTATTACCTATCTATCGATCTATCTATCGATGGATCTATCCATGGATCTATCCATTCATCTATCCATCGATCTATCTATCCATCCATCAACCCACCCATCCATCATCATCTATCCATCTATCTGTATAATATATATATATTCTTTCTTGTGCTGTATATAATGTATATAGATATATGCACAACATTTTCTTGGACACTGTACGTTGCATGCATTGCATGACATACTCAATAAAAAGAATCCAGCTCAGGACTATTCCCAGCCCTGCTGCGCACACAGCATCTAGGCAACTTTAAAAAATGGGGACACGTGAATTCAAAATGGATGTCAAGATATGTCAAGTGATGTCTCATGTCGTGCCTCCAGAGCACCATCTGTGGTGGTGGGATCAGTGTACCGGAATATGGCAGCGCAGCTTGCCTCTGCAGCTGAACGTCTGCAAGTTCACAGTCAGAATATGTCAGAATGACTATGAAAAGAAGCACATAACAATTGAACCGTCACCATCCGTCACCCATTGTGGTATTTTTTATGTATTTTTATGGATCTTGTAGTGCAAGCAGTGTAGATGAAATTGCTGTATATTGCTAGAATGTCCTCGAGCCTGGGTTTCTGTGGAATCATGAAGAAGCCTCACAGCAGAACGTTGCAACGGGATACAACGGGATACAATGGAGTACAATGGAGTACAATCGGATACAACGGGACAAAGCAACATCGATGATATCCAGATCGATATCCAGCTTTTGACCAAGGACTAGGCGACTAAAATGGCTATCAAACATAAACAAACCGTGAAGCTCTGGGCCTTGCACCCTGGGCAACACCTTGCGGCCTTATAGGCCTTCCGGCCTTCCTACTGAAGAGGATTCTGAGGCTGCAACTGAAAGTCCACTGGCAAGGGCAACCCATATGCCATGTGAAGTCTGCTGATCTGCCAGAGGCTGGATCTGTGTGACCGGCATCTACCAGAGACCCTCGCAAAGATATGAAACTGTTAAACTATCTAGTGAAATTCGAACAAATTGCGTGCAAGGTGTTTGCTTTACAGGCCCTCTTTCAGGTCCTTTCAAAACATTTCAGAATGAGCCTGACGCTGACTAAGTTTCCGTGTGAACGATGGAAGACGTATTCTTTTATGGTGCCTTGCACTCTTGATAAATAGCCTTAAGTTTGAACCTCAAGAAAGAAGTTGAACCAGCACAGAAGTCCTGCCTAAAGTCTTCTAAAGTGGGGTTCTAGACTTGCTCTCTTCGCTTGCCTTGTCGCCATCAATTGATCTTGGCAAATCGGCGAGAAAAATCGCACAGCGGTCCTCTGCATTTGGCAAACATGCTCGACAAATCTTGACAAATAGATAGTAATAGATGTTGATTTTTCTCTGGTCTTCTGATTTGCGTGCCAGGACGAGTGGAACACACAGGTTTTCTCAGAAAATCTTTACATCGTGCCATCCTGACAAGGACCAAAACAGTTGGCAGCATCACAATGTCCTGGATGAAAGTATCCGACATGGCTGGATAATTGCAAACCCGCCATTCAGCACATAACTGGCCAAGTGAAAACGGGTCCCTCCAAGAGTGGGTGGAAAGTTTCCATCTTATCAGGTCTTACCAGGTACCTGTAGAATAAACTGAAAGAAACATTGGGAGTCAGGTCAAACCAAAGGAAAAACACTACTCAAAGACAGACTGATCAGAGGGTCTGATCAGCCCAAGCGCGGCCGAAGGGTCGGCAAAGGCAGAGTTGTTGCCCACTGTGAGCCAAGATGTGGTCAAATCGAGTCAAATGAATGAGCACTGATCCCTACTTGTCTGACTGCGGTCTATTGGAAACACTGCCCAGATTGCACCCGCATGCAAGTATTGCATATTATTATTGCAGTATCTAGTGCGCAATCATGTATCCTTCCGCATTTGATTTGCAATGCAATCAATACATATCAAAACAATAATCAAATTACCAACCACCCGAGACCGACGGACTTTCCTACTGTGCATCAAGCACTTGAGGATTGAGCAAATCATCTCAACCTCTTAATGTATCGAGTATGGGCAGTAGAAGGACCTACCAAAGCACTACAGCCACTGTGGCTCATGCTTCGCTTGTTCTTGGCCGGATGGCACAAATGGTGTCCGTTGAGCTTGCAGAGCCACACCGGCCTCACCTAAGAGATCTTGAGGATCCAGTGCAGCTTCACGCTGACAGCGAGATCCATTGTGCCGGTCGTGGTGACGACCGAAACACTCTTGAATCTTACTGGAAACCATGAACGACAAGAATTGCACCAAGTACATTTGCATGGATTTGTGCCATCTCTCTCAATCGTAATTTAGAAACATACGGGAGATGAGCATTTGAAAGGGACTTCGATGCAAACTAGTCTAGTTGCTCTTGCGGTCCGCCCTTCACCACCCATCAAAGCAGCAGTGAAAGCACATATTGGAAATAGCTGGACCTTCACTCTGACAGAATCTGATAGAATGGACGACAAATCAACAACGTCACCATCCTTGTGAGAATGGGCAAGCATCTTACCAACGTAGAAGATAGTTCAAAGTTAAAATTCTTCATTGCCCATATTGTCCTGACATCATAGATCATCATGGCACAAAGCCCCCATCAAATGACACCCCAACCCCTGCTGTAGGCAGGCCAGCCCCGAACCCAGGACCCAGGATTCCACAGCAGGAGTCTCACACCGCTGATGCAGAAGAGCTCAACCGCTGGATCTCCCGTGGAAAATTCTGTTGAAGTTTGGGGCCTTGAGGCTCTATGTGACTGCGACTTTGCTTTTTCAGCTTGATTTCGCTGTCAGAAGCGTGCCGCGTCAATCAACCTTCTTTCCTGTCTTCATGGAAGCCACTAGGACCACCTGCACAGTTCGGAGCAAGACCACCAAGTCATACAACCTTCCAACATGTTTCAACTAAGTATTGCCAGGTCCTAGCACTCAGCGACCATCTGGAGGATTGGTCTCAATCCTCATGATCCATGTTTGATTCCAAGGCGTTTTGAGCATAACTGGGCATGTGAGACCTTCTGCATGCAATCCCGTCATGTCAGTCTGCGTTTGCTCTTCCGAGACAATTTCATAGATCAATCTTGCCTGCATCACAGCACCAGCCAGCAACCATGACACTATGATCGAGAAGACAGTCTGAGTCCTTGGTGGTCAAAACAAGAGCAACCTGCAATCGAAAGATAATTGATCTTCTCCTCACAGCATTTGGCAAACAATTTTCAAGAGTTTGGATATGTTCTGAGGATACAACATCATTCTTCAACCAACTTGGCAAGATTCCTTCACACTTCTACCATCGCACTTATGTTTCTGCATTGCGCATCTTTTTTTCCACCGCGAAGTTCTGCCATTTCTATCTGCTCAGGCCATCCTGTCGAGCACGAAGCTAAAGGAATGATCCAAATCGATGAGGCAAGACAGGCATGGGCCTGAGCTCTGCCAACCGGGCATTTGTCATGGGATTTCCTGAGAACCAAAGATCTCCATATTTCTTTCCTTGCGTGTACAGAAGATCAAACTCTAAAATATTCTAAAATGACATTGTGAATTTACTGTCTCGTCTGCTTACAAGTCTCTCCGCCAGCAAAGAACGTGAATACTACGTGAATCAAACTAATCAAACTGTAAAATGGCCACGAAACAACAAACAACAGTTCGATAGTCCGATTCCTCCAAACACAAATCGAACTGTTGTTTGTTGTTTCCCAAACATGACATCGACTTCTCCAACTCAGATCTGATGAAATCTCAACCAAGGTGCGGCGGGGGTGCGAGGCACGCAGCCTGCACGGCCAGCCTGAAATCTGCCACGGGATGGCTATGCCCATCTCAGGACCATCTGAAGACCCATTCAACTGGGAAATGGATGGAAATGGCCTATCAAAATCCGGGTAATGAAGTGTAGTTATTTAATTTTTTCGGATATCTGCTGGCACTGGCTGTCATCTCAATGTCAACTGTATCAACGCAGAACTCCAAGTCCCTTAAAGTTGTAGCTAAGAACTGGGTCTGATTCACAAGTAAGAAATATGTGGCATTTCATTGGAATGAGTTTCCAGAATGCCAATTCATTGTCGCCTGTGGTCCAAATTGACCACCGGTGGATGAAAAGTTGGTGTGATGGAACTCCAGTTAGGTTCTCTTTGGAATTCCTGCGCATCGCATCTGAACATAGTCAAGGCACAGCAATGATGCATCATGATACCAGCATCATGATCAGAGATGTCAAGTTATGTCAAGCTCATATGACTCATGTGTGTACACTTCCTTTTTGGCACGAGTCCTGCGGTGGTGAGTCATAGAGTTTCTGCTCTGTTCGATTGCCATGAACTTCTGGGGCTTCTAAAATACTGCGAAGTTCTTCAAAGAAACCTGCCGGCCGTGGGACAGCAAACGACGGCAGACTGCGGCATACAAAAGCGGTGGTACTAGTATCAGTGAATACTAGAGTTTAAATGAGTGTAAGTATTATAATTCATCAAAGTTGAACTCGAGTGATTGCATCTGCCTTTTCTTTGACTGAACCTTGCATGCCCTGGGCTTTTCCACCGACCAGACAAAACAGGCAACCATGGCCCAAAGCATGGCTAAGCAACCCTGGCAATACTTCCGAAACTCCAACGTATCAGGTTCCGCGGCATGAGAAGGATCATCTTTCAAGACCTGGCCCAGAATGAGAGAGAATGAGGTTCTCACACAGGTTCTCACACCTTCCAGCATTCCACAACTTTGTGTTGATAGGATTTGATAGGTATCTTTGGATGCACACTATGACAAAAGTTTAGATTCTTTGAGTCTATCGGTGCAGTGTATCCCAGACTAATCCGCAGCATTGGAAGGTGACTAGATGACATGCTACAACTCTAGGCTGCGAAGACGGCGAGGGCCCTACAAATCACTGCCTATCTGCATGTCTATCGCAGTAATTCACATCAACTGCTACCAACCTTGAAACCTTCCAACAGCAGGTGTTAAAATCTATCTTTGTTGGCTCCAGAAAGATAGCGTTGGAGTTGATTGAAAACAAAGTTGTTCTGTTTTTGAGAACCTCAAGTTCCAGGTTCCGATGGTGTGTCCTTTCATGTCACGCTGCTTCCAGCCTTTGCAAGGTTAGAGCAAAAGCGAAGCAAGGGCTTCACCGACGGTGATTGCAGCGTGTTCCTGATCGCGTCCTGAAGGAAATTTCAAACATCCCCAAATGATCTGCTGAACATCTTCCAGTCGATGTCAATCTCTGCAACATGAGTTCTTCAGTGCAAGACCAATAGATCGATATAGGAGAATTACTACAGTATCAGCTGTCAACCGGCTTGCAAAATCTGAAGGGATCCAGTCAAAACTGTCTATGCCGTGATTCCTGTTGTGATTGCAGCATTACCTCAGTTACTCAGTTGAAGGGCTCAGATGGGCTCAGTAGCATCGGGTGAATCTCCACATTGCCACAGCCACAGCATCTTGAACCAAATGCTCAGCAAGTGGCGTTCTGGGCCTTTTGGGCGACAGCTCGAGCTACCTCTGGCGATGTGAATGGTTTTATAGTGTTTTGTACCGTGGGTTGACATGGTCCGCCGTGGTGGACTTCAGATACTTCAGGTGTGCTGTTTACTGAGTTTACTGGATGGATTCACTGTGAACAAATGGATTCCTGGTGGTAAGGGTTGCCCAGAAGTTGTCACAAAGGACATAACTTTCTGACATGCACTGGTGAAGCTATTCCCACAACCCTACTTTGGAACATTCACCATAGCCCAATGATGGGCCTCTTCATGGTGTTCAGCTTCTGCAAGATCATCTTCTGCCTCTCCTCAATCGTGTTCGCTTTCTCATACGTGGATCGCTTCAGGCAAAACTAAGATAAACTAAGCTGGCGGATGTTTATTCTCTCACTCTCTCTCTCTATCTATCTCATTCTATCTCTAGTCTTTATATATCATATACATTAACATTCTGATTTGGTCTAGGGATTGTCCAAGAGCTAATTGCTTGGAATACCACAGTATCTACTCAAAAAGACTTACCAAATCTAGGTGGCAAAACAGTGGCATGATTTGTCTGACATTGGCCGATTATCTTGAAATGCTTTGCAGCTAGGTGACGTGCTGCTCTGGAAGCCCGGAGGTTTGCTTTGACTGCTCGCTCCACCCACTCGTGGCAGGTTCCACTCTGGAAGTTCCAAATCGTAGTCTTTGGCACTCCATCCCAATCTCAGAAAAACTCCGTGGCCAACACTGATGCGTTCCAGAAAGGAACAGTGTTTGAACTGGTCATGAATTACATACCACTTTTTCTTTGGTGTATGATGTGCGCACACTTCTCCCCTCCAGTCTCGTTTTGGATCTAGAATATGTATCCGATTGTTAGTGTTGGCAGTCTAAGCAACTCCAGTTTCAATGAACTGGCCGGCTCCTGAAAACTGAGGTGCCAAGTGCAGCTGCATGGCTCTTCATCACACCTCTGGCAGCAATGTGAGAAGAATTCGCATAAAAGTAACAGGTTCACAATTGTGGAATATTGTGGATGATTGCAGCAGCATGGACCGATGCCAAATGGCGGCAACACATCTAGTCTATGGAAAGCAAAGCTGGCGTTCAAGTTTCATTCCCAAAAGCATCATACATCTGAAATCATCTGAAGGGCTCAGATTCTCATGTCACAGCTGACCACAGGAGTCAAGGACTGGCTGACAGTGACTCTCAAGTCTCTCAGCAAAGAATGGCCACACCTTGAAGCCTTCCATCGAGCAGGGGGGGCTCAATCGCACAGCTTTGGCGCGTAATACATACCGTATTGCTTGTGCATTAATTATTTGCTTCTACTGTGCAGTACATGTCACGAAAACTATGAAGAGACGAAAAAACATGATACGGCTTGAGTCGGCTTGAGCAAAACCTCAATCTATTACATCATCACACTTTGTTGTACCAGATGCTGTGCTGCATTTACAATTGAAAATATTTCGCTGGTCGTCGCTTATTTCACATAATTTTACGGCTGAAATATTGACGTCGTCTGAAATAAAAACATATTTTATGTCGGCCTGATACGACATCAGGAACTGCTTTGATGACTGACTTAATTTTCTGAATCCTGGCCATGTTCTGCATAATAAACACAACCGCAGGCTGAAACGGATATTTTTCGTGTTTGGATGCTGGCTTTGGCAGCGGTGGCCGGTCAAAAAAAAACTTAGATAAATGAAGTGCTCGTACGCTGAAGCAGATATCAATCATCGATCAAAGCAGCACCAAGGAAAAAACAACTATGTTTTAGGATTAGGAAACCGGACACGGGAATGCTGTTGCGGCATGTAGAAAAAATATTCCGGGGTTACTAGGTATTCCTAAGCCCCGAAAACTCTATGCCCCCCGTTTCTGTTTGAGTTGGCCCTCTTCCCCAAAAACCTTCCCAGCTGACAAACGCCCGGCTTTTCTGCCCGGGGGCTTGAAGCACACAGAGGCTGGAACCTGCCCTGGTCCGAACCCAGCCCGGTGCCCACAATTTTTTCTTTCAGTATGAAGCTCCCAAACCTAATATTCGTCAAGAAACAACCCCCAAACCTTTCAAAAAATGCGTTTTCCAAATTTTGACAAACTAGTAACTAGGAGTTTTTGGCTGCAAACCAAGTTTTGCCGCTGTAGGAGTTTTCCAGCCGTAGCTGCCCATAGAAAAACTAGAAAGTAAGGGAACTTGCTTCTGAGCACGCCGAAAGATCAGTTTCCTATTTTGACAAACTAGGAGTTTTTTGCTGCAAACCAAACTTTGCCGCTGTAGACCGGTGCTGAACAGGAGTTTTCCAGCCGTAGCTGCCCATAGAAGAGCTAGAAAGTAAGGGAACATGCTTCTGAGCACGCTGAAAATATCAATTGCCTATTTTGAAACTCGGGGCTCTGGGCTGCGCGCGCCCATTTTAGGCTGACGGGTGGACCTTATATATGGTCCAGCGTTCCAACCCTCCTTCCCCCCTGGCCATGGTCATGGGTCAGCCATAGTACTGTCCCCCTCCTTCCCCTGTGGTGTGCTGGGGTGTGTGTGGTGCGGTGTGTGTGGGGGCGTGTAGTGTATGTATGACAATATATATGGCATGGTGGGTATGGTGAGTATGGTATGTAATTATCTGATGTACGGTATGTTTGATATGTATGGTATGTTTGGCATGTATGGTTGGCATGGTATGTATGGTATGTTTGGAATGTATGGTACGTTTGGTATGTATGGCAGGTATGGTATGTATGGCATGGTTGGTATTGTATGGATGGTAGGTATGGTATGTAAGTCTGTTGGGTATGGTATGTTTGATATGACAGTATGTATGGTCTGTATGGTATGTATGGTTACTATGGTGGGTATGGAATGTTTGCTGTATGGTATGTATGTTTGGTATTGTATGTATGGTAGGTGTGGTAATTATGTTTCATATGTATGGTATGTGTGGTATGTATGATAGGTATGATAGGTATGGTATGTATGGTCAAAGTTCGTATGATATGTATTATCATTGGAATGTATGGTAGGTATGGTATATGTTAAACACATGTAGTGTTGTGAGAGTACACAGGTAGTAAATAGGAAGTAGATACATAGCACATGTATATATGACTATAGGTAGCACGTAGGTACTCTAAGGGAGTATGTGTGCTACGTAGGTCGTCTAAAATGTAGCATGTACCTAGTAAATGTGAGGCTGGTAGTCAGACATGCTGCAAAGACCTAGCAAATGCGAGGTTGGACCTCAGAAATGCTGCCAATAGCAAATAGAAGGGAAGGGGGTGCTATCTGGGGCCAATGCATTGTGGGGGGGAGGTAGGAACACGGAACACGAGACCATATACATCTATATATATATATATTATATATATATATATATATATTATATTATTATATATATTATATTATATATATATTATTATATTATATTATATTATGTTATATTATATTATATTATATTATATTATATTATATTTTATTATATTATATTATATTATATTAGATTTATTTATTTATTTATCTATTTATTCAGTTATTCATTTATTTATTTTATTTATTTTATTTATTTTATTTATCTTATTTATTTTATTTATTTTGTTTATTTTATTTATTTATTTTTTATTTTTTTATTTATTTTATTTATTTATTGATGTATTTGTGATGAACTTATTTCTGAGGCTAGGTCGTTATTTCGGGGTAACGTCGGTGACGTCGTTTTAAATTGTCCAGTCATTTGATTCTAACCTTCAACACATGCATGCATCCTCATGCTTTTGGGGCCTCTAGTGAAGCGAGCGAGAGCAAGAATTTATTAAATGAAGTGAACACGATGGAGGAAGAACATCAAAGAAATTGGTCTGCAGCTGGTCCGCCTTGATTCATGCATTGCAGAAACAATTGAGGCCAATGCGGATACACATCTGTGAGTTTTGTTCCAATCACCACGAAAATGTTCAGGGGAACCTGGCAGCTTGCAAGCAAACCCAGGATCGGCGATCCTAAGCATGTCATCCATTCGCGTTGCACATCTTGACACTTTTTACAATACATTGCAATATCATGTGATCCGCATGTTTCTTCAACATCCTCAGTCCCAAATCAACATGCAGCTCTGGCTCTGAAGATGTTCATCACGCTTCCCTGGATGGAATCTGGAATCACCTGGCACTAGCTGTCTAACCCAGCTTGATTTTAGGTGTATGGACAGAACAGAGCCTGTAAACATAAGGTCCTTTCTTCTTTGCTCCTTTGTTTTACCTTCTTTGCCCTGTTTGTTCTTTTCAACACCAGCCCATGTTTGGCACGCTACTTGATCACATTCACAGATTGGAGGGGACACACAATGATTTTGGCTACGACGTTTTAAATATGCACACGTGTCGGTAGATGTGTATGTGCACGAGCCTACATACAGCTAAGTTGCTATGCGCACAAAAAATACAAGTACATATATAATCATATATAGATATATGGGTTTTGATCAAAATTCCTTTATCCGGGAACGGCCATTCTTCGCGAATAAAAATATTACTTTCGCGAAACTTTCGCGAACTCCATGTTTATCTTTCGCGGGGCCCATGTTGGCCAACAACACCTCTTATGAAGATTCGTTCACCACCTGCCAAATTACGCCAGAGAATCACGGATCA